>MTKW01000429.1_pt1 | contig 54246 bp, 49 predicted proteins | sample 1042761 | NCBI WGS metagenome assembly MTKW01 (sample SAMN06205366, study PRJNA360243) | anaerobic digester metagenome | biome: Wastewater treatment plant; feature: Anaerobic digester sludge; material: sludge; isolation source: anaerobic digester fed with sludge from wastewater treatment plant ... | reverse complement strand
TCGTTACCTACCCGTGCAGGGGACTTACACCCCCATATGATGCGCCATGCCCGGCACACTTAAAAGGCCGGCAATCCGATTGCGAGATTGCCGGCCATTAGTGCGCTTTGGATGTTATCGCAGGTATCCCTCAAAGTTAATCGACAAGCGGATTTAAAACGGCAAATGATTCGACATCGATCAGACCGTGATCGGTCAGTTTCCACTTCGGGCTTGTTGAAAGCGCAAGGAAAGACAGGTGCATGAACGGGGCGTGGATCGTCATGCCGAGCTGATCCCTTGTTACTTCGTCAAGCAGGCGGGAACGCTCAGCAACTTCAGAGGCGGTCAACTCATCTGTAATCAGTCCTCCTACCGGGAGCGCCATTTCGGCAAGCACTTGTCCGTTGTTGACGGCTGTAATGCCGCCGCCCAAATCGATCACCCGATTAACGGCGATCGCCATATCTTGCAGCGATGTGCCGCAGACCATTATATTGTGAGTGTCGTGCGCGACACTTTCGGCGATTGCCCCCCGCTTCATCCCCATGCCTTTAAGAAATACTTTGCCGATGTTGCCGTTTCTGCCGTAGCGCTCTACGCATGCCATATGGATGACATCCTGAGACGGATCTGCGCAGACGAAACCGGATTTGACCTTGAGTTTTGCCTCCGCCGTTTCAGTTAGGTTCTGGTCAGGGATTGCTACGATGCAGCGGGCGGTAACGTCACTTTGATCGCTTTTGATGCCGAGATCTTCGGTCGTGACTTTATTGCACTTGACAGAATTTTTCACGTGATCGGGATACTTGTAGGGAGGAAGATCGATTAAGAGTTTCCCGTCTTTAGCAACCAGTTCTCCTCCTAGGAACACAGCTTCCGGCGTCATTTCAACGAGGTCACTGAGGACGACGAGGTCGGCAACAGCGCCGGGTGCGATGATACCGCGATCTTTCAGTCCGAAATAAGAGGCAGGATTGATCGTAACCATCTGAATCGCTTCGACCGGGTCGACGCCCTGTCGTATCGTTCGGCGCACAATCTCGTTCATATGTCCGAGAGTCTGCAGATCACCCGCCACCATGTCGTCAGTCGCCAGAATACAACGCCGCGAGTCGAAACCTTCTTCTGTGACAGCGCGGATACATTCGCTCATATTTTTTTGCGTCGAGCCTTCGCGCATGAAGACGTGAACGCCCTGCCTAAGTTTTTCGACACACTCATCCTTCGTCGTCGTCTCGTGACAGGAGGTAAAACCTCCAGTCGCGACAATGTGCGCAGCCAGTTCTTTGCCAAACAGTTCCGGTGCATTGCCGTCGACGACCTGACCGCGTTCTGAAGCGTAAACCGTGGAGGCAAGGAGGTCATCAATGATCTCCGGGGTGTGTCGATAGACATGACGGACGATTGAAAAACCTTGAAGCTCGCCAATACCGATGATATTCGGATAATTGAGAAGCTGTTCCATATCCTTTGAACTGACGTCGACTCCCGCCGTTTCAAGCCGAGGTGAGTCCGGTACAAGTGCGGGAACGACAAGCCTGACATAGTTCGGGACGACGCTCGCCTCATCAGCCATTGCCATCATGCCCGCCGGGCCCAGAGCGTTCCCGATTTCATGGGGATCTGCGATCAGGGTCGTCGTGCCGGATGGGATGGAGAGGCGCGAAAATTCAGTGACCGTCAACATGCTGCTTTCAAAGTGCATATGCGAATCAATGAATCCGGGCGATATGTAGCTGCCCGTAACATCGACGACTAGCGTTTCCGGTCCGATCAGATCTGAAACATCGCCTGTCAACAGGATATACGGCTTCTTTATCGCGACATCCGCCGCATACATTTCGCGCGTCAGCGTATTGATGATCTGACCGCCTTGCAGGACGATATCCGCAAAATGACATTCGGAGAGCAGAACATCAATGAGACGGCGAAACTCAATCGTCTTTTTCAGCGATTTTACTTCACTCAAAATATCTATCTCCTTCCGAACTGACCGGGTCATTTACCTTCCAGAGGTCCGATACGTGGACCTCATCTACAATGCCCACGATTGCCGTGTCGAGCGCAGAATCTTTGTTTCGCACGGCGTTTCTTGCTGCCGCTCCCGATACATAGAGCACCAGCTCGCCGATTCCGGCTCCCACCGTATCGACCATGATCGTCGGCGTACCTCCGGGTTGAAAATTATTGATATCAACAGCGGAAACAACCAACAGCTTCGACCCGACCAAAGTGTCATCCTTACGAGTCGACACGACTGTTCCAACAACTCGTCCAATTTTCATACGATGAAATCTCCTTCAATTCTTTTCATGACCGGCACGAAAAACACCGTCACGAAACTAGACTTTGACGAAACGGACATTCAGCCTGGCAGCAGTATCTTTAGCTTCGTCAGTGACTATGGTGTTACTGGCAATATGTATGACATCTGATTGATGTCGTTCGACATCACGCTTTGTGATAAACGTTCTTTTTTCGTTGCGCCTGTCTTGTGGCCCGACAGGCGTCCCGGTCTTACGACAATCCATTTCAAAGAATCGAGGAACTTCGATTAACATATCGCCTCGCCCAAGCTGTCGGACACCGAGCGTCAGAAGTACTTGTATGTAGTTGTCATAGATCGCAGTAAGCGCCGGATTGCTCATCTTCTCACCGTAAAACGCAGTAAGGCAACCGTTCAGATCGGCGAAAACCGGAATCCCCTGCATAAGAGCCTTTAATGTAAGGATGCTCGTCAAACTGTCTGCGATTCCGAGCGCAACTTTCGCAATCCAAGTTGGGCTTCCGGCAATAATGAGCATTTCGATAGACTCGGAAAGCGATAAATCCGTTTCATCGACAGGCTCGATTCCGCTGATATGGCGGTGCAATAAAGCGGCGGTAGCTCGATCTGCCTTAACGCGCACTGTGATACCAAGTCGTCTGAGGGCAACGGCTTCCTTCAGTACGGGCAGAGGCAGGACAGAAGTGTTGTCCGCCACTGCCAGTATGCGAGATGATGTGGAGCTAACCCGTTCAGGCAACTCTTGGACAGTATGACGCAGTTTAGTCGGTTCGCAGATCTTGGCAAGCAGCTCGTACGTATACTTACTGCGGCTGTCCATCTTAACTTAATTTCGACAAAATCGCAGATTCGACATCAGCATGCGGCTTCGGAATGACATGAGCTGAGACGAGCTCGCCCACTGCGCGCGCTGCTTCCGCGCCGGCATCGGTCGCGGCTTTGACGGCTCCGACATCTCCTCTGACCATGATCGTGACGAGGCCGAATCCCACTTTTTCGTAGGCGACGATCGTGACATTCGCCGCTTTGACCATCGTGTCAGCCGCTTCGATCGCGCCGACGAGTCCCTTCGTCTCAACCATGCCGAGCGCTGTTCTGTTATCTGTTGCCATAATTAACCTCCAATAAAGATCCAATTATATTTTTGAAAAGCAACCTCGTTTATGCTTGAGGTTTTTCATCCTTTTCCGGAAGAAAAGCTTTTACAAATCTTTTTATGACGATATCGACATCCTCATGTGCGCGGGGAATCACAAGCGCCGACACAACCGTGCCGACCCTGCTGCCTGCAACACGCCCTGCTTCAACTGCCGCTTTCACAGCAGCGACTTCTCCTGATAGACCCAAGGTAATGCTGATCATTTTACCAACGCCGATTACCTTTTCGTAACCGACGAAGGTCACATCAGCACTCTTTGTCGCGGCATCCAAAGCGACCATCGCCGTGGAAAGCCCTATTGTCTCAATTAGTCCAAGCGCCATTGATCCTTAGCTTCCTTTTCTATCGACTCGCATTTTATCGGCAAGTTCGGTGAGAGTCATTGCCCTTGCCGCAACTCCCGTTTGCTTTTTGACCCGATTCTTTTCGACAGGCTTCCGCTCTTCTCCAATCAAATCGAGAAGCAGCGATTCCTCCCGTTCGTCAAGATGCTGTACGGGAGCAGCCACGTTTTTCACGACCTTGTCCGGTGTTTCAAAACCTTCTTTCGCAGCGAGGTTTGCCATAATTTTCAGCGTCAAATTATTCGCCATACTTCAAGCCCTCAGTCGATCAGTTTTGCCACTTCATCTGTCGGATGTGGAATCACATTCCACGAAACAAGCTCCCCCGTCCGCTCCGCGGCCATGCGTCCGGTGTCGACGGCAGCCTGAACCGCCGCAACATCACCGCTTACGACCACTGCGACGAGGCCGGATCCAACGATGTTGAAATCCTCGATTATGACCCTCGCCGATTTCAGCATAGCGTCTGCTGCTTCGACAGCAGCCACGAGACCCCTCGTTTCAACTGTACCAAATGCTGTCTGCACGCTCTCTACCTTCCCTCTATTCATCTGACACGTCTGCTCCCGATTTTTCATTCGGGCGATATGTTTGTTGCTTGTTTGCCCTAATCAGCTGCGCCTGCTCCGTCGCCTCCATTCGCAGCTATTTCGACGACGGAAAATATCTTCCGATGTCGAACGTCTTAGGATCGAAGCCCGGTATCACCGCCTTCAAGTAGTGCCCTGCTTTTTCCCCGAGGGGTTTCGTACAGTCTAAGCCGAGCTTGTCGGAAACCCCGGCATCCAGGTGTGATGGTTCCAGAGGAGAGCCAAGCGCTCCGTTCACGACGACAAGGTCGTGAGACGCCTGAAAGCGAGTGGCGACGGCAGCCTCCACATCGAGCATATCATAGATGTCGACGTCGTCATCGACAACAACGACGTGTTTGATGTCCTTGTAATAGCCTAGAACACCGAGTATCGCACTTTTCCCATCACCCGGGCTGTGCTTCTTTATTGAGACGACGGCGTGCAGGCGACAACCGCCCCCGATCGTCAGATTGACATCTTGCACGTCGACCGTATGCTTGAGCATTGAGTAGACTTCCGCCTCTTTGATCATGCCGTAAACAAGGTGTTCCTCACGGCAGGGGAAAGCATGTTGGAAAATCGGATCGTTTCTGTGGGTCACACAGGTAATATCCATGAGCGGCGTATCACCGACTTCACTGTAATAGCTCATCAGCTCAGCGAATGGCCCTTCTTTGCCGACATGCCCCGGTTTGATGACACCCTCGAAGACAATTTCCGCGTGAGCAGGAACGGTCAGATCGATCGTCTGGCAGCGGACAAGCTCGAGCGGCTCACCGCGGAGCGTGCTATCCACTTCATATTTGTCCAGACCGTATTTACTGCTGCTGATTTGGCTGGCGAGCAGCAGTGAAGCGTCGTAGCCAAGAATTAAAGCACATTCGAGCGGACGGTTTTGCTCGGAACAGCGTTTCACTACCGCGTTCATATGAGGAGAAGCCGGTGAAATGAGAACATTGATCGAGTTCCCGCGGTTGACCTGAAACCGACGGACAGCCATGTGCATTTTGCCGCTAAACGGGTCGCGATAGGCGATCATGCCGGCGGTAATGAACGGGGCGCTGTCAAATTCGTTTGACGTTGGCACGGGAAACATTCTGAGGATATCAATCCCGCTTTTGACGATGTTTTCCTGCACAAGTCCGCGGGCGACGATTTTAGGCTGGCTAGGACAGGCAATCGCATGCATCAGGCGCCCGATGCGCTCTTCATTCGTTGTGTTGAGCAGGTCGAGAATCAAACGCCTGTTCCCGTACAGTCCACCTGCAACGCAAACCTTGCTCCCTTTGACCTTGGTGAAAAGGATCGGGATTTCATTATTAAAATAGGATAAAACGGCGCCGAGCTCGAATTTCGGATCGACCGAAACGTCACAGGTACGAAGTTCACCTGACGCCTCCAGCCTTTCCAGTACGCCGCGCATCATCTGTCGTTCCATTTGCTAAAAGTCCCCTCCCCAACGTTGATATGCGTTGTTTTCTATACCGAGCTGATCGAGTATTTTGCCGGCGACAAAAGCGACAATATCAGATAAATCTTCCGGGTGATTATAAAAGCCCGGACTTGCCGGCAGGATGATCACACCTTTGTTGGATAGTCTCAGCATGTTTTCCAAGTGAATGCTGCTGTAGGGCATTTCACGGACTAACAGAACAAGCTTTCTGTGCTCTTTGATACAGACATCGGCAGCACGCGTGAGTAACCCGTCAGCATAACCTGCGGCAACGGCCGCAAGTGTCTTCATGCTACAGGGAGCAATGACCATGCCATCGGTGTAATAACTTCCGCTCGCAATCGTAGCGCCGAGATTGTCATTGTCGTACCAGACATCACACATCCCGCGCAGTTCTTCCTCATCGATGCCACACTCATGCTCCGTTACACGAAGCCCCATTTCTGAGGCGACGAGATGCGTTTCGACATCAAGGTTACGACAGAGCCTCAAGAGGGCAAGAGTATAGATGGAGCCGCTTCCGCCTGAAAGTCCGACGACAATCCGTTTTTTGCCTGTTGTCTTTTCTTCAGTCATCACCTTGTTAGCCTCTGAACTAATTCCAATCGCCATGATCGTCCGTCACAAGATAAACTCATTGCCAGCGTCCGAATGGTCGTAAAACAGTCTAAAAAACTGTTATAGGCCCATCAAATGCGTCTCGAGAATCTGGCTCTCGTTGAATCCCTCAAGTCCGAGCGAATATGTAAAGGCCGCAATCACAGAGGAGAGCTTAATCGGACCGACAAGTTCGGAACCTATCACCTGTACGCCGAAGCGGGCTGCTTCACGCCGGCAAAACTCAAATACGCGCGGGATCGGCGTATTGATGCAGTCGAACATATTCATCGAGACGACGACGCCTTCGTGTTCGGGAAACTTAATGCCGACTGCCCTGATGCTCGAAAATCCGCCCGAAGGTCCACGAACCGTTTTTGCGATCTGTTTGGCGATATCGACATTTTCCGTGCCGAGAAAAATGTTGTAAGCGGTCAATCCGTCTTCCTCACAGCTGACAATCGTAGCGCCGGCGCTGTCACTGAGCAATCCGTCTTTAGAGAGATCGGGTTTTCTATTATTGTACTCTTCGCTTCTGGCAGGATCATCCTTCGTTTCGAGAAGCAGCTGGCGAACCCCCTCGTACTGTCCTTTGCGGATATAGGCAAAAGAAGCCCTGTCCGGTGTACGAGAATTCAGGCCGGAAAAATAGACAGGGACTCCGGTCTCTTCAAAAAATGCCTGCCCGATCGACTCTGCCAACGCTTTCGTCTCTTCAAGAGAAATATTCTTGAACGGGAAAATCGGCAACGTATCCTGAGCGCCGATACGCGGATGGCTGCCCTTCTGCTCCCTCATATCGATCAGTTCCGTGCTCTTTTTTCCCATCCGGATAAGCGCTTCTTTGACGGGATCAGGTTCTCCGATCAGTGTGACAACCGTACGATTAAAATCATGTTCAGGTTCGACACTGACGAGATTGATTCCGGGCACGCTTTGCAAAGCTGCAACAACGGCATCAATTACTTCGGGATCACGGCCGTTCGAAAAATTAGGTACGGCCAACACATATTTTTTCTCGGACATATTTAATACCTCTTTGGCTATTCATTCATGCCATATTTCCAACGGGAATGAGGATCACACCTTATTCTTCCTCTAACAGCGCTATTGCTCGGATCGGTGAACCGGAACCGCCGCGAATCTTGAGCGGAAGCCCGAAAAACAAAAACCTTTTTCCGATCAGCTGATCAACATTGATCAAATTTTCGGTGTTCGTTATATCGTATTCAGCACAGATCATATGACCGGAAAAATCGAGATCATTCGGATGGTCGATCGAAGGTGAATCGACGCCAATATTGACGACACCACGCTCTGCAAGCCATTTCGCTCCCTTATACGAGAGACCCGTATACTCAGTTTGATATTTTGGCGTATTGAAGTTTCGGTCATAATGGCCGGTATACATGATGAAAATATCGCCACGACGCAGTTTGATGTTTCCGGCTCGGACAGCTTTCTCCAGATCTGCCGGTTCAATGAACCTGCTGGGCGGAACAAAAGACAAATCGGCACAGACGGCGCTGCCCCAATAATAGTGAAGCGGCATCTCGTCAATCGTCGATCCGCCCGGTTTAAACTCCGAGACTGCGTCAGTATGTGTTCCCACATGTTCGCTGATCAACAGATTACGTGCAGAAAAACCGAGCGTCTTGCTCCCTGTCGCCCGCATGTTTTCTTCATATGACATGTTTGTCATGATGAAAGTAGGTTGATGCATAGGGAACGTGGACATACCCTGATATATTTCCTGCGTTAGATCCACGAGTCGTAATGCCATGAATACCACCTCTCTCCGACTAAAAAACTCCATGATCCATGACGAATGGGATCATGGAGTCTTATATCTGTTCCGTACGTCGCCACACCCGTTAGTGGAAGCAACGGCCTTATTGCATCTCTCCGTCTCAATTGTTTTCTCAAGCTCAAGCGCCGTTCCGGCTCCATTTCACGTGCCATTACGATGCTATTGTGGTCTTGGCGAGATACCATTTAAGCAATAGTCGCCATGAACTCGTCCGAGGTTACAACATCGCCGATGACATAATCAATATTCTTAAGAAATGCATGATGAAGCTCTACACTGGTTCCGGCAACACAGTCGCTCAATACCACAGCGTGCATATCTCGTTGCATAGCGTCAAGCGCCGAAGCGTATACACATACATTTGTAGCAGCACCTGCAAGAATGATCACATCTTTCTTTAAGCCTTTTAACATAATCTCGAAATCCGTCAAGTAGAATGCGCTATATCGCCTCTTTTTGATGACAAAGTCATCTCTATCGGGCTTCAGCGCTTCAACAAACTCAACTCCTAATGTTCCTTCGAGGCAGTGCTCCGGCTCATTTCTCTCCAACTCTAAACCGTAGTCAATTTTTTCCGGTCGATGAGCTTCCTGCGTGTATGCAACAGGTACGTTATTCTCACGACACCAAGCTTTGAAACGCTGAATTGCGGGTATGATATCGCGTCCCCCGGGACATTCGATCGGCGCGCCTTCCGCGATAAAATCGTTTTGCATGTCAACGATTAGAAAAATGCAGTTCTCTTTTTTAATTTTGTGCAGATTGTTGATAGACATTTGTCGCCTCCCAGAATATGTATTGTCAAAACTGCTGTCAATTATACTAAATGCCAACTATTGTGTCCACTGACGTCACGCCTCAAAAGCGCCCGGCTAACTACAATGCGGAATGTCAAAAATGACGGGGCAGTGAGACTCGCGAGGGCCTTGGAGTGAGTTTGCAGTACTGTGGACGGAGTTGAATCACAAGACACCGTTAGGCGCAAACGCTGATATACGGTCAGAGAAAGATCAAGAACAATCACTTACTTCACGCCTGAACAGCGGTAGTGACCAAAACATCACAGACCGAGATGCGCGCATTCAGCAACGCAGCCAATGCAATGGCTGCGTTGCGGTGGACGCGCACATAACCCATCAGGTTGAGGGAATAAAAATACACACCGCCGTCCCGGAGAAAGTGCGGCAGGTTTGGTTCTGTTACACTCCCAGCTGTGTTCCCAGCAAACGTACAGCGATGCCGGCAACCATGCCATAGAAGGGGTTTTTGCTGATGATGGTCATGCCCATGGCAGCCACGCCGGCAGCGATTGTGCCACTCGCAATCACGGCGGCCATGCTCGGGACAGTGGTCATCACAAAGCCGATGACCAACAGGAAACCGCTGATGGACTCCGCCGGTACATATTTGGCCAGCTTTTCCACAGCGCCGATCAGGATCAGCACGCCGATGAACGCCATCATTAACGCGCCGGTCAGGACGGGATGGGGAGCGCCCGCTGTGCCGCTGATGATGCCTTCCAGCGGCAGGCCGCCGGCCGGGGCGCTGACAAAGTCAGCCACCGCGTTGACCAGCGTAAGGTGGTTCAAGTCTTGCGTCGTGCCCGCAATGCTGGCGGTAATGCTGCCAAAGGATATGTTGCAGCCAATGCCCATGCAGATCAAACCCAGCGCCGACAAAATGGAGGCCTTGTTAATGACTAGGTTGCGCCAGCCGTTTAACCACTCCTGGATCAGCGGGGGTTCAGGCTCGCTGGGAGCTTCGCTGCCGGCTTTGTCACCCTTAATTTTGAGCAGCACGATGTGCAACAATGTGGACACCGCCACCGAAATACCGATGGTATACACCACGGCATTGGCATCATTTTTTAACAGAATCCAGGAGCCCACTGCCGATAAAATGGACACCACGCTGATGAGCCAGTTGCTCTTGGTAAAGTTGTAGGATACTTCACACAGCATCAAACCAACGCCGGCCATCATACCGGCTACAACACCGGCACCTGCCCAGTCCGCAATGCGACTGACCAAGCCCAGCAGACCCAATGCCGTCATGCCGAACGCAGCCAGAATAAGGCCTGTGACGCGGGCATTTTTCTCCTTTGTGCTGCTGGCTACCGTAATGGTTTCCGCCTGCGCTGAAATGGGAGTGACCGAGCCCAATATGAGGTTCAGGCCAGCGGCCAGAAAATAAGCGAACGCTACCGCACGCAACTTGAAGCCGCGCTCCTTGGCGTACAGTAACTGTGGAATGCCGTTGATCGCTACGGCAAGTATGGCAAATAACATTGCCCCAATTGTGGCGAAATCCATTGAATGTCCTCCTGTCTGATGGCCTGCAAAGGCCCTTTTAAAAAAATATTCAGCGTTGCCGAAACGCATGTAATGCAACGCTCTGCATTTATATTAACAATATTAGACTGCTATTTCTACAGCATTTGAGAGAATGATCGTCATCTTGCCAGTGCAAATAACTGCAAATTATGCCGCCAAAACAGATTGAACAGTGAGAAGCATCGATCGTCCTGTCCATCCTGCAAATCTTTTCACAACGCGCATGTCTTCTAACTTATTAGATTATTTCGCAACAGGAGAGCGCTTTCCTAAATTATTCCGTCAAGTATTCCAGGCGTTTGAAGCGATGAATTTCGTCCTCGTATTGCTTGTCTTTCCACTCGACCTTTTCAATCTTGACAGCGGAAACTTTGTATTCTCCCGTCAGCGTGATGGGATCGAAAGCCGACTGCGTCAATTCGTTGACGGGCGACTCCCTGTAGTGGAATGTCATGAACATGCTGCCGGGCTTCACGCGGTCGGTAATCTGTACGCGCGTCACAATGCTCCCGCGGCGACTTGTCACGCGGATCGTATCGTGCTCGGAAAGTCCTAATGCTTCCGCTTCGCGCGGGTTGATCTCGGCTTCTTCGAACGGATTGATCGAGTCGAGCAGCTCTGAGTAGCGCGTCGTCACGTTGTAGTGGCCGAGCTTGCGACCTGTGATCAGCAGAATAGGGTACTCATCGCAGACGTGTTCAGCTGGCCCCTTGTATTCGACGGGAACCATGGTCGCCTTGCCGCGTGGGAAAGTACCCTTGTGGAGGTATTTCGTGCCGGGATGCGTCAGCGTCGGACACGGCCACTGGAGCCCGTGTTCTTTTTCCAAGCGCTCGTACGTCATACCGCCGTACTGAGGCGTCAAACTGCGCATCTCTTCAAAGACCTCTTCTGAATTGAGGAAATCGAAACCTTTGGCGCCCATCTTTTCGGCAATCGCGACGATAATCTCCCAATCCTGTTTCGCCTGTCCCGGCGGGTTCACGGCTTTCCGTACGCGCTGAACGCGACGCTCCGAAGCGGTGAATGTGCCGTCTTTCTCAGCGTAACAGGCGGCGGGGAGGATGACGTCGGCAAACTTCGCCGTCTCCGACATGAAGATCTCTTGGACGACAACGAACTCCATCGATTCGAACGCTTTTTTGACGTGGTTGGCATCGGGGTCGGTGAGCACGGGATCTTCTCCCATGACGTACATGGCCTTAATGTCTCCCGCAACGGCGGCATCGAGCATCTCGGGAATGCGCAGCCCGATCTTATCGCTCACAGGGACACCCCACCCTTCGGAAAAACGGGCGATGGATGCCGGGTCGGTCACTTTCTGATAGCCGGGATAAACGTCGGGGAGCGCGCCCATGTCACAGGCGCCTTGAACGTTGTTCTGTCCGCGGAGCGGGTTAATCCCGGCGCTCTCAATGCCGACGTGGCCGGTGATCAGCGCCAGATTCGCAAGATTCATGACGTTCGACGTGCCCGATGTATGCTCCGTAATGCCGAGCGTATAGAAGATACCCGCCTTGCGGTGATTTGCATAAAGTTTCGCCGCCTCATAAAGGTCTTCCTCGGGAATATCGGTGATCGCGGAGACAACCGCCGGCGTGTAGTTCTTGACCAGATCTTCGACAGCCTCGAACCCTTCCGTCCGCGCCTCTATGTACGCGCGATCCTCCCAGCCTTCACGGAGAATGATATGCATCATGCCGTTGATCAATGCGGCGTCGCTTCCCGAACGAAGAGGCAGATGAAGATCGGCCATTGCGGCCAGTTCCGTCGTGCGCGGATCGACGACGATGAGCTTCGTCCCGTTCCGGACGGCCTGTTTCATTTTGTTCCCGATGATCGGATGCGCTTCCGTCGTGTTGGAACCGATGACGAAAAGCAGTTCGGCATCAAGTATTTCGTTTACGGAGTTTGTCATGGCTCCGCTGCCAAGCGTGGTTGCAAGACCTGCAACGGTAGGGGCGTGTCAGGTCCGTGCGCAGTGATCGACGTTGTTCGTACCGATCGCCGCGCGCATAAATTTCTGGAATGTATAGTTATCTTCGTTCGTACACCGCGCAGAAGAGAGTCCCGCAAAGGCATCCGCACCGTGTTTCGCCTTGATCTCTCCGAAGCGTGTCGCGATCAAGTTGATCGCTTCGTTCCACGTCGCGGGGACGAATTCTCCGTCTTTTTTGATGAGAGGCGTCGTCAGCCGCTCCTCCGAACTGATGAAGTCGGTATGGAAGCGGCCCTTCACACAGAGTTGCGTACCGTTGATCGGCGCGTCTTTACAAGGCGTGACGCCGACGACCCGATTATTCTTGACATCGACATTGAGATCGAACGTGCAGCCCGTTCCGCAAAACGGACACGTCGTGCGCACTTTTTTCAATTCCCACGGGCGATAACCGGCAAATTCCTTGTTCGTGAGCGCGCCCGTCGGACAGATGGCGACGCACTGGCCGCACATGCGACAGAAATCACGCGAGATGGGGCGGTCGCCGGCCGTCGTCACTGTCGAGGTAAAACCGCGCCCGACGTGTTCCAGCACGTTTGAAACCTGAATTTCGCGACAGACGCGGACGCACTTTCCGCACTTGATGCACTTCGATTGGTCACACACCATAATGGGATTCCGCTCATCGAGAGGTATGTCCGGCGGATCATAAGGATATGACGGTGTTGTGACGCCGTACTCATAACAGAGAGCCTGCAAATCACACTTGCCGACTTTTTCGCACGTCAGACAATCCATCGGATGGTTGCTGATGAGAAGATTCAACAATTCGCGTCGAATCTCACGAATCTGCGGAGTATTCGTACGTACGATCATGCCGTCTTCCGCCAACCGCGAACATGAGGCAACCGGCATTCTGCGCCCCTCAATCTCCACAAGACAGAGGCGACACCCGCCGTACGGTGTCAACTCAGGGCTGTAACAGAGGTTCGGAATGTCGATGCCGACGAGCTTGGCAGCTTCCAACAAATTGATCGGCTTCTCAAGCTCGAGAGGAATTCCGTCAATCGTGATGCGAATCATGTGACCTCCTTGCGAACTTCCGCGTTCGCGGCGTTCATCTTATCGTTCAGTTTAAAACTAATGCTGTTCAGGCACTACTCTTTATGATACACGATGGTGCGTTAAATCAGAATAGTCGCCGGGGTGATCGCTACAGGTCAGCCGAGTTCCTGAGTGATCGGTGTGCGTAAAACAGGGTAGGAGCAATGGCATTGCCTCGCCCTTTACGTCATGAGATTGTATCGCCGCCCGCGCGCGAAACAAATCAGAATAATCCCCGCCTCGCGAGCCAGTTGAACAGCGGTTGCCGTCGTCGCCGCTCGCGATATGACGACCGGGATACCGGCACGGATGATCTTCCGCATAATCGTTGTCGTTACGCGGCAGCTCATCGCCAGCCCCTCGCGGTTAAGCTCACGTCGGTCGAGAATCGCGCGGCCGATCAGTTTGTCAAGGCATGCATGGCGCGACGTATCCTCGCAGACACCCGTCACCTCACGGCTCTCAAGACTGAACAGGATCATACTGTGCGTCCCGCCCGTCTCACGGAAGAGCGACGTCTCACCGTCGAGATGCCCCACGATCTCTCCCACAACTTCAAGCGGAAAATGCGGTGACGCGTCACGCGCCGCATAAGGGTCGTCACCGGTATCGGTCGTTGAACCGGCAGTTGCTGCGAGCGACAAAGCATCCTGATCTTTACGGCTGCCGACATACACGCTCGCCGCTACAAGTTGCTCTCCGTTCGTCATAGTCTGTGGCAACGGTTGAGAGAATGTTGGATTATCTACGCCTCCGTCTGCCTGTTTGAGAACGATATGCGCAGCAAAAGCGTCCATCCTGCCGGCAATCGGCCCTACGTCAAACGACATAACATCTTTAGCCGCACTGATCTCCCCCTCCGCATACAACCAGCCGACGGCGAGATCGCGCCATCGCTCCGGGAGCGCGTAAAGTTCAGCCCTCTTTACGCCATCGACGATCAAAGAAAGATATCCCTCCCTGACGACATAATCTTCGCAACTCACTTCCCCCGCCTCGGTGACGCGCGTCACGGGAACGGCCTGTACGCGTTCGGAGCGAATCGATGTTGGCGGCGCGGCACCTCCGCGCGCGTCGATCAGGTCGGCAAAATCATTGATGTTGCGGAACATTCGAAGCTCGGGAGAGACTGTCCGCCCTTCTTCTTCCGTGACCCACAGAAAGGGCTTGTTCCGACAGAAAAACTGCAAAGACCGGTCGCCGTCCTCAAGCGCTTTCGCCAGCGCCTCCGCCAGCGTCGCGCTGTAGAACGCGTTGAGCGGCTCCAAATATCCCGTTTCGCGCCGCATCATGCAGCCGGCGACAGAATCAGCATCGGTAACCTCAAGCTTGCGTTTCATGAGAAGAATGTAATTTCGTTCGGGGCACGGCATATCACAGCCGATGACATAGACGAAGCGGCTTTTTGCTTGGAGCAAACCAGCGTGAATGCCCGCCATCGGGCCGCTTCCGGGGAACACATCCGTTGCGACGCGGATCCTGCCGTCAGGATAAAGCTTCGGCTTATCAGTGACGATGATGATGTCATCGAACAGCTCGCTTAGCTGTTCGACTGTCCGCTCGATCAGGGAGCGGCCGTCCAGTGTCAGTGTCTGCTTGTCAAACCCCATGCGACGGCTCGCCCCTCCCGCGAGAATGACCGCCGTTGCGAACAGGGGCGCTTCAGGTATTGTCCGTTCTGAGCTGTCATGAACCTCGTTCACTTTTTTCAATGCGTCAGATTTCTTCAACAAAGACAACTCCGTCGAGCTCCAAAATCCATGCCATCAGATCATCGATCGAGCAGTCCTTATGGCATTTGACGGTCATGTGTACGGCAAACGTCGTTGCATTCGACTGCGCCCTAAAAAGATCGAAATCCTTGACGTCAACATCCTTTTCGCTCAGGTGCGCCAGCAGCTTGCCGACACTGGAGATAACGTCCATTTCAATAAAAAACTCAGCAATCCCTGAGCGCTTGTAGAGAAAAGAGTTGATATATCCGAAAGCGTTCATCACGATGAAGATCAGAGCCGTCGCGATAAGCGCGCCGTAGTAAAAACCGATGCCGAGCGCCAATCCGATGGCGGCAGCCGCCCACAGACCCGCGGCCGTTGTCAAGCCCTTAACTTGGTTGTGCGACGTCACGATGATCGTTCCCGCGCCGAGAAAACCGATTCCGCTGATTACTTGCGCCGCCATACGCGTCGGATCCGACATATCGAAGACTTGAAAAACATATTGGTTGACGAGCATAACGAGTGTCGAACCGAGACATACCACAATATACGTCCGAAAACCGGCGGGGCGTTTCTTTCGCCCGCGATCAATCCCCAACAACCCGCCGCAGACCACTGCAAGCGCCATGCGCAACAGCGTTGAGGCGATATTCACTTCCGCTAATGAGTACGCCATCAAAGAAACCACGGGGAACACCTCCTTTGACTTATTCTACCCTATGAGATCAAGGCGGTTGTATCCCTTTCTAAACGGCGATGAACAGATAGTCGGAGCCTCGACAGGGGTCATAGCAGAAATCCGCTTTTTTAGGCATTTTTAATTTAAGAAAAGCCCATAAAACAGGGCTTTCAGGCGTGTGGCATTTGTTTGAAATCAGGGTTATATATCATTTTAGGAGCGACAAATTGGATTCTATATTTTCATTGCCTTTCAGTTGTACTTGCAATGGCTCTATCTTTCCCATTCCCGTTTAAATCCATTGACAGCATATTCTTTCAGTTCATCATTGGGGATCCATTCTCTTTCATCGCTCCATAGATGCCTGACAATGCCTATAATTGCGCCTTTATCCAACAGTCCATATATATGTGGATAATCAAAATTTCCGCCATTTTCCCATTTTACCTCGCAGTTTAACCGCTCAGTATCAATTATAAGGATTACCTTTTCAGCGTAATCATTCTTAAAATTCGGCGCTACCAGATAATATGTATCTAAATCCGAGCAATGAATAAAACCGCATCTTTCCAGACTTTTTGTTCCGTAACTGCCTGTTTCAATCTCTTTTTCAAATTCATCCTTATTAACGGAGTGAATAATAATCATATGCCCATCCCCTTTCTCTGAAACAAATTCTAATTTTTATATTTTGTCTTACTTCAACACTTCCCATACAGGATTCTGCTTAGAACCGACACGCCTGATGTAACCCTTATCTCCAAGAGAATTCAGTGCTCTTTGAACCGTTCTTACAGTTTTAGAAATCTTATCGGCTATTTCTTCTCTTGAAGAATCCGGTTTTTGTTTTAAAATAGCCTAAACCGCTTTCTCTGTTCCGTTCAAAGTGACATCCAAAGTGACATCCAAAATGTCACTTTGAACTGTTCAAGCAACTATCATCTGCAATAGTGCCATAATCGGTGTCGCTTTATCCCTTCAAGACAATTGATCCGCCATCCGTACAAATCATCTCAATCGTTCCGTCTCTGATACGGTATGCTTCTCCGAATAGCGTATGCCGCCCATTGTCAACGACAATATAGCTGCCATCATTCAAGGCAATCAACTCATGGCCCACACTGTCCCTACACGTAATGTCCTCAAGCAGACGCATACCGTCCAGCCATTCATCTTGCAAGCTCTGATAATGCGGGAGGATATTGACGTCCGTCAGCCCCAGACCCGTAATCCATCGTTGATAGTCCGGATCAATCGCTTCCCCCGCCAATTCCGGTCCGGCATATACAAGATCGGCACAGTTCATCGCACCGGCACTCATTGCAATCACCATGCCACTGAAATTCCGAAGACGCTCTTTCAATCCAATCTTTTTAAAAAATGCGTTTTGTGTCGGCACATGCCCACCGCTCAAAAGTACAACATTCATCTCAGGAATCCGCGCGACCGAATCCGGATTTCTGCCATCACATAAGTTCATCGACGCAATGCTTAATCCACTGAACGGAAATGCCTGTGCATAACATCCACAAATCACATCATTCTTGTCAGAATCATCAGGAGACGATACGATCATCAACACTTTCGCATCTCCGACCCAATCCTGTTTCAACATGTCTAAAAAGCCGTTATCCGTGAATAAAGGAACCGGAATCCTAATGCCGTTTTCTTTGACCGATCCGCCGATCGAACTGCTCAATATCAGTTTCATCATTTGATTGCCTTTGCGCAAATTGGAATTTGTATCTATCCGACAAGCTGGGATTTGGTTAATCGTTAATAGAAGAAAGTGCCGCTTTTTCAGCGTGAATAAGCGTTGTATCAAAGACCGGCAAATCTATATCACTTTGTTGAATAAGCAACCCTATCTCCGTACAGCCTAGGATTACTCCCTGTGCTCCTGCATCTGTCATTTTTTTGATAATCGTAAGATATTTCTCTTTTGAATCTTGACGGATATCGCCCAAACAAAGCTCTTTATAAATAATGGAGTTGACAGTTTCTATATCCTCATCGTTAGGAATAATCACCTCTATTCCCGCTTCAATCAGCTTTGCTTTGTAGAAGTCCTGTGTCATTGTGTATTTTGTTCCCAAAAGCCCAACAGTAGTAATCTTCTGTTGCTTCAGCTTATCTGCTGTTGCTTCTGCAATGTGGATAATGGGAATCGAAATGCATTTGCTCATTTGCGGAACAACTTTGTGCATTGTGTTTGTACAAATAACAATAAAATCGGCTCCTGCTTTTTCCAGTAGTACCGCAATATCTGATAATACACTACCACTTTTGTCCCATTCATCTGCAGCCTGATATTTTTCAATTTCATCAAAGTCTAAACTATACATTAATATTTTTGCGGAGTGAAGCCCGCCAAGCTCTCTCTTTATGGTTTTGTTTATTACCTTGTAGTATGTAATTGTGCTTTCCCAACTCATTCCACCGATTAGTCCAATTGTCTTCATACTTATCTCCTATAAATTCCAATTTATCTATTTCAATTCGATTTTAATTTCCTCGCGCTCCGCACAGCTTGAAATACTACGCGAGCTCAAAGGCTCCAATGTGGAGCTGATAGTACTGCCCGCCCTCTTCAATGAGCTGCTCGTGGGTGCCGCGCTCTATGATGCGCCCGTCCTCCATGACCATGATGACATCGGCATCACGCACGGTCGACAATCGATGCGCAATGGTGAAGTTCGTCCGTCCGCGCATCAGGGCGTCCATGCCTTGCTGAACGATCGATTCCGTCCGCGTGTCGATCGACGACGTCGCTTCGTCGAGAATCATGACGGGCGGATCGAGCACGGCGGCGCGGGCGATCGAGATCAGCTGTCTCTGACCTTGCGACAGACCGCTTCCGTCACCCTCCAGCATTGTGTCGTAGCCGTGCGGCAGCATGCGGATAAACCCGTCGGCATTGACGAGTTTCGCCGCCTCGATGCATTCCTCATCCGTCGCGTCGAGCTTACCGTAGCGGATGTTGTCCATGACCGTTCCGGTAAAAAGATTAACCTCCTGGAGAACGACACCGAGAGAGCGTCGCAGATCTGCTTTCTTAATCTCTCTGATGTCGATACCGTCGTAGTGAATGGCTCCGTCATCGATGTCGTAGAATCGATTGAGCAAATTCGTGATCGTCGTCTTGCCGGCACCGGTCGCGCCGACGAGCGCCACTTTCTGACCGGGTTTCGCGTAGAGGTTGATGTCCCGAAGGACGGGCTTTCCCGGAATGTACGAGAAGTTCACGTCGTAAAAGCGAATATCGCCCTTGAGCTCTTTATAGGCAAACGACCCGTCTTCTTGCGGTTTTTTCCACGCCCAAATGTCGGTCCGATCGCAGCACTCCATGATTACGCCATTTTCTTTCGTGGCATTTACGAGCGTGACGACACCGCCGTCGTGCTCACTCTCCTCGTCCATCACTTCGAAAATGCGCGACGCGCCGGCAAGCGCCTGAACGACCATGTTAAACTGCATCGACATTTGCCCGATCGGATTGACAAAGCCGCGCGACAGCGTGACAAACGAGATGATCGTACCGACTGTCATCGCCTCCGATCCCGTCAGGCGCCAGTTAGGAATGCCCAATATGCCCATCGCGCCGCCGATGATGCCGATGAGCACATACAGGAGGAAGCCCATGCCCAGAACGACGGGCATCGTGATCATTCCGTATTTGATGCCCTCACTTGCATTTTTGAAGAGCTCTTCCGTCTTTTCGCCAAACGATCTGATCGCCTTCTGCTCGTAGTTAAAGATCTTGACGACTTTTTGCCCCTCAATCATCTCCTCAACATAGGCGTTCACATCGCCCATCGCGATTTGCTGACTCATGAAATATTTGGCGCTCCGCCGTACGATCGCCTTGACGAGTATGAAAAGAAAAACAGCGAACAACACGACGAATAGAGTTAGGTTGAGGCTGAGATACATCATCGTACCGAAAGCCGTCACCGTCGACAACAGCGATGAAACCATCGCCGGGAGACTTTGCGAAATGGCGGCGCGCAACGTATCCACATCGCTTGTAAAACGGCTCATGACGTCACCGTGCGCGTGCGTATCGAAGTAGCGCACCGGCAGCGTCTGAACGTGTGAGAAGAGATTGTCGCGGATATTTCGTACGGTACCCTGCTCGACGGTAACCATGATGCGCTCGTAAGCCCAAATGGCGAGAATGCCGATTCCGTACACGATCGCCATGGCAATGACGATGCGGACGACACCCGAAAAATCGCGACTTCCCTGTGCGATCATGGGCAGGATCTCGTCGTCAATCAGGGCGCGCAGGAAAAGAGACGTGGAGGCGCGCGACAAGGCGCTGAGGAGAATGCAGAACAACACGATGACAAGCCTGAGCCTGTATGGCCTCATTTGGGCCAAAAGGCGTCTCAGCGTACCCGGGCGGATATTGCGTTTCCCGTGACCGCTTAATTGTGTGTGTTCATCGGAGGGCTTACGAGGCATTGAGATGACCTCCTCTGTTCTGAGATTCATAAACTTCACGGTAAATCTCCGAACGTCTCAGCAACTCTTCGTGCGTCCCGCAGTCGTGCACCGTGCCGTCGTCCATCACAATGATCATGTCAGCATCGCGAACGGAGGCGACGCGCTGAGAAATGATCAGGACTGTCGTATCGGGAATGCCCTCGCGCAGTCCCTCGCGAATGAGACGATCCGTTTTCGTGTCGACGGCACTCGTCGAATCGTCAAAGATCAGAATTTTCGGATTTTTCAGGAGAGAACGTGCGATGCAGAGGCGCTGTCGCTGACCTCCCGACAAGTTCGCACCTCCGCGCTCAATGTGAGAGTCATACCCTTTGGGCATCGCTTGTATAAACTCATCGGCTTGCGCAAGTTGACACGCGCGTATCATCTCCTTATCGGTCGCGTGCTCATCACCCCATCGGAGGTTGTCCTTGACCGACCCCGTAAACAGTTGATTCCTCTGCAATACGATGGAAACTTGGTCACGCAGGGACGGAAGATCGTAATCGCGCACATCGATACCGCCGACCAGAACGCGACCTTCCACCACGTCGTATAGGCGCGGAATGAGTTGAATGAGCGTCGATTTCGATGAGCCGGTGCCGCCGAGAATGCCGACCCTCGCGCCGGAGGGGATTGAAAGATTAATGTCGCAGAGAACGGGCTTTTCCGATTCGGCTGAGTATGCAAACTTGACGTCTTCAAAAACGATCGAACCATCCTGTACTTTATAGACGGGATCAGGCTCGTTTTGAAGGTCGCTCGTTTCGTCGAGCACCTCGACGATGCGCTCGACCGAAGCGCGCGATACGAGAAAGAAAATGAAAATGTTCGACAGCATCATGAGACTTACCAGGATTTGCATCGTATAGGTGACAAGGCTCGTGAGTTGCCCCGTCGTCAGTCCGAGAGCGGGATTATTGCCTGAGACGACTATTTCATTCGCTCCTAACCACGCGATCAGCGTCGTACTCAAAAAGACACAGAAATTCATCAGCGGAGCGATACGCGCAACTCTGATTCCCGCCGTTGTAAAGTCTTCATAAATTAGCCTTGAAATGGTCGCGAAATTGCGTTTCTCGTGCGACTCGCGCGTGTAATTTTTGACGACGCGTATAGCGAGCAAGTTTTCCTGAACGATTCGGTTCATCTTGTCGTAGCGCTTGAAAACACGTTCGAACACGGGATAAACGTGACGGATGGTAAGATAGAGACCCAGCCCCAGAATCACCGTCGCACCGAGAAAGACGAGCGATAGCCGAACGCTCGTCCGGAACGAGAAATAGAGCGCGAACACGAGCATGACGGGGGAGCGCGCCCCGATACGCAACGTCATCTGGAACGCACGCTGCACATTTTCAACATCTGTCGTCAATCGCGTAATAATGCTCGAGGTTGATAACTTATCGATATTCGCAAACGAGAACGTCTGAGTAGTACAAAAAATATCGTTGCGGAGATTTTTAGCGAAACCGGCCGACGAAATCGCCGAAGCCTTTCCGGCGAGAAAACCGAGCACCATGGATGCGATGGCGCTGAAGACAAGGAGCAGTCCGTATCTCAAGACAGCATCCATATCTTGTCGGCTGATCCCGTAATCGATCAGATACGCCATAAATGTCGGAACGATGATATCGAATGACGCCTCCAGCCCCGCAAGCAACGGCGTGAGGAGGGTGTGTTTTTTATACTCTCGCAAGCTCTTCAAAAGTCTACGTCTCATTTAGTTATAAATCCTTATAATGACGGTCTATATCCGGACTAATCCCGGTCAATGCCAAGCATGCGACTCAATACAGAGTTCATGCATTGGCGGTCTATGCCTGAACGGGCCCGACCATCGCCCGTCGACGGCTCACATGACCTGTCCTTACAACCGCGCTCCCTATTCTACACTTTTCGCCAAGTGCTCGGCGAGAACAGGACGATCATCGGAAGTATCTCAAGGCGCCCCATAATCATGCCAATCGAGAGAACGACTCTTGAAAACGGCGAGAAAATGGAGAAGTTGTGCGCCGGACCGACGAGTCCGAGCCCAGGACCGATATTGTTGAACGTCGCCGCTACGGCACTGAAAGATGACTCGAAATCATGGGCATCGATGGCAACGACAAGCGTAATCGTTGTAAACACGGTCGCATAGACAATCAGATAATGAGTAATTTGCTGGAGGATCGGTTTGGAAAGCTGTTTGCCCTCGAAGCGGAGCGGAAGGGCACGATTCGGATTGATACTGCGCCGGATCTCACGAATAAACGTTTTGAAATAAATGGCCACGCGACTCACTTTGAGACCTCCTGCCGTCGAACCTGCCATACTGCCGACAAACATCAATAAAAGGAGAATGAGACGCGAGAAAGGCGACCAATATGTAAAGTCGACCGTCGCATAGCCTGTCGTCGAGATAATGGAAGATACCGTAAAAAAGGCATCGCGCACCAGCGTACCGACATTCTCGTAGTCATTTCTGAGATTAATGCTGATAGCCACAACGGCAAGGACGACGATGGCGATATACCATCGCAACTCCTCACTCTTCGCCGCCTGCTTGGCGCGCCTGCTGAGAATAAGGTAATAAAGCGTAAAGTTCGTTCCGAATACAAGCATGGCAACGCCGAGAACGATCTCAATATACGCGCTGTTGTACGCTCCGACGGACAATGCCTTCGAGCTGAACCCCCCCGTTCCGGCAGCTCCGAACGCGTGAATAAAAGAATCAAAGAGGGGCATGCCGCCCGCCACCAACAACACGACAAGCACAAGCGTCATCACGATATACATCACGTAGAGTATCTGAGCAGTGCTTTGGACTCTGCTGCGCAACTTTCCGAACGTCGGCCCCGGCATTTCGGCGCGCATAACATACACTTCCTTCGATTCCGTGTGCGGCATCACCGCGAGCACAAAGACGAGAATCCCCATGCCGCCGATCATGTGCGTGAAAGAACGCCAAAACAAAAGTGAATGCGGGAGCGCCTCGACGTCGGGCAGAATCGATGCTCCCGTCGTCGTAAACCCGCTCGACGTCTCAAAAAATGCGTCGTAAAACTTAGGAACCCACCCGCTGATATAAAAAGGCATCGCGCCCGACAGCGACAACACGATCCACGTCAGCGCAACGATGACGAAGCCTTCTTTCATGTAGTACGTCATGTCCTCCGGGCGCCGAAACGATAGAGCCCATCCGACGAGAACCATCCCGCATATCGTCACGAGAAAGGGGTAAACGCCCGCCCAACCTTCGCGATAAAGAAGCGCGACGATCACGGAAGGTACCATGAGGGCGGCCGTCACAATCATTATCCGCCCGAGAACATAAAAGACTACTTGGCGGTTCATTGCGCCGCACGACCGTTCGCCAAGATATCGTTCACATCGTCAAAGCGCCGATGTGTCGATACAATCACAATCTCATCGCCGAGTTGGATGCACGTGTCGCCCCGCGGGTAGATGACCTCATCTCCGCGGACGATGCAAGCAATCAGCAGCCCCGGCTTCGTATCGAGGTCGATAAGCGGGATGTCGCTCACCTGATTGCCTTCGGCGACGCGAAATTGCAGAAGCTCGACCCTGCCGTCGGCGAGACTGTAAAACGCTTCAAGATTCGACCCTTCGCTGTTCGCCATCGAGCGAACGAGCCGTATAATCTGATTCGCAATGATGCGATATGGTGTCAAGATCGATTTGAGTCCGGCATCTTTCAGAACTGTCAAAAGATCGGTGCGATTCACTTTCGTCACCGTCTTTCTCACGCCGACGTGCGCCGCGTAGAGATTGATCAGAATGTTCTCCTCATCGACACCTGTCACCGCAATGACGGCATCGTAATGCTCCGCGTTCTCCTCGTGCAAAACGGACTGACTCGTCCCGTCGTTCAGCACGACTTCCACGCGCGGAAAATCGGCGGCAAGCTGCTCGGCAATGTCTTCATCGACTTCAATGACCTTGCAGCGAATGTGATATCTCTCTAATCTTGGCAGAAGGTAGCGCGTGATGCGTCCGCCTCCGATCAGGAGCGCAGACTTGATGCGGCGGTTCCCGTTGCGACCACCCGACATAAAGCGGAGAATTTCGGGATCTCGCCCCGTGATGAAGAGGTGGTCGCCGATCTCGAGCGTCGTTGATCCGTGCGGAATGATGATCTCTTTATCGCGAATGATCATGCAGATGAGAACGTCGCCGTGCTTCCGCCCGACTTCGCGCAGCTGCAAACCTGCAAGCTCCGAGTCCTCCGGGAGCATGTATTCGACGATATTGACGAGTCCGTGAGCAAAAGACTCAACGGAGAGCGCCTCGGGGAAACGCATGCCGCGCATCACGTCACGCGCAGCCTCAAGCTCGGGGTTGATCATTACGGAGATGCCGAGCGTTTCACGTAAAAACGCCATCTGTTTCGAGTACTCGGGACTGCGAACGCGCGCAATGACATAGCGCGCGCCGATGCTTCTCGCCGTGATAGCGGCGATGAGATTCGTCTCGTCGTCCGGCGTGACGGCGATGAAAATATCGCAATCGGGAACTTCCGCCTCGCGCTGCACGATTTCCAGCGAACCTGAGCCGAGCACCCCTGTGATGTCGTACAAGCCGATCATGCTGTCGAGGCGCTTCTCGTTTATTTCAATCAGCGTAATCTCGTGATCCTCGAAACAGAGCTCCCGACAGAGAACTTCACCGACTTTACCTGCGCCCGCGACAACAATTTTCATAAAGCAACCACTCCGTTTGCCATAAGCAACTTCTAATTCTTATTAATAATACAAAAAGTCTAGCCGTTCGCCGGAGTGATTGCAAGAAAAACAACGCCGATTATTCATCCTCACAATCGTTCTTATCATCCTATACTTTTCGCCACGTGCTCGGTGAGAAGAGAACGATCATCGGCAAGATCTCAAGACGCCCCATGATCATGCCGACCGAGAGAACAACCTTTGAAAAGGGGGTAAAAAAAGAATAGTTATGCGCCGGACCGACGAGACCGAGCCCCGGGCCGATGTTGTTAAAGGTCGCCGCGACGGCGCTGAAAGCCGATTCGAAGCTGTTGACATCGATGGCAACGACGAGCGTGAACGCCGAGAAAAGCGCTGCATAGAGAATGAGGTAATTTGAGATTTGTCGGAGTAATGATTTCGAAAGCTGCTTGCCCTCGAAACGGATTGGCAGGACGCGGTTCGGGTTAATGCTGCTGCGAATCTCGCGAATAAACATCTTGCAGTAAACGGCAATGCGGCTGACTTTGATACCGCCGCCCGTCGAACACGCCATACTTCCGACAAACATCAGGAAAAAGAGAACAAGCCGCGAAAAGAGCGGCCAGTACGTAAAGTCGACGACGGCGTAGCCTGTTGTCGTGATGACGGAAGAAACCGTGAAAAAGACATCCCGAAACAGTATACCGACATTCTCGTACGTGTCTCGCAGATTAATGCTGATCGCCACAACGGCGACAACGACGATCCCAATATACCAACGCAGCTCCTCGCTTTTCAACGCCTGCTTAACGCGACCGCTCATGATGAGATAGAAGAGCGTAAAGTTCGTCCCGAAAACCAGCATCGCGATGCCAAGGACGACTTCAATGTACGTGCTGTTAAACGCCGCGACGGACATCGCCTTCGAACTGAACCCGCCCGTCCCGGCAGCTCCGAATGCGTGAATACAGGCATCGAAAAAAGGCATGCCTCCCGCCAACAGCAAAAGAACAAGAACAAACATCATCGCTATGTAGATCACATAGAGGATCCGCGCAGTGCTTCGAACCCTGCTGCGCAGCTTCCCGAACGTCGGGCCCGGCATCTCCGCGCGCATGACGAAGACTTCTTTCGATTCCGTGCGCGGCATTACAGCGAGCGCGAAGACGAGAATTCCCATACCTCCGATCATGAGGGAAAACGAGCGCCAGAAGAGTAGTGAATGCGGTAACGCCTCGATATCGGGCAGTACCGTCGCGCCCGTCGTCGAAAAACCGCTCACCGTCTCAAACAGCGCATCGTAATACTTTGGAATCTGTCCGCTGATGTAGTAGGGGAGCGCGCCCAAAACCGACAACACAATCCACGTCAGCGCAACGATGGCGAAACCTTCCTTCATGTAATACGTCATATCTTCGGGACGGCGATAAGACAGCGCCCAGCCGATGAGTACCATCACAGCTATCGTCACGAGAAAAGGGTAAACGCCTGCCCATCCTTCTCCGTAAATCAACGCGACGATCACGGAAGGAATCATGAGGGCGGCCGTCACGATCAATATCCGCCCGAGGACAAAGAAGACAATCCGGCGATTCATCGCGTTATACACCCGTGCGCAAAGACATCGTTCACTTCGTCAAAGCAACGATTTTCATAACGCAACCACCTCGTTGACCGCGTACAACCTCCCGGTCTCGCGAGCTCGAACCCTTGACTCATAATAAACAAAGTCTAGCCGTTCGCCGAAGTGATTGCAAGAAATGCGACGGGCGGGCTTCCGCCCTTGATTTGGAGAAAAGACTCTTTGCTTCAATCAGATTATTTGTGACCTGTATTTTCAGCTTTAACACATCGGACGGTGATACGCCCTTTGCCGCTGAGCGTGCAGACGAAAAGGGTCAAATCCCAGTCGCCGCTCTCCATTTCCTCAACAGCAGTACCATCAAGTATCTCCAATAAGGCCACTTCATAGTGAAAATGGTTGCCGTCCATGTCGGTGAAGTAGACTGCGTCGCCTGGCTGAAGCATTTTCAGAGTGTGAAAGTGAGACGTGTAGTTGTGCCCGCAAAGAATCATGTTGTCAAGGTATGCCGACCCGGTGTATCTGCAAGGAGCGATCTTCAAATCAGGGTAGCTCCACTGGCTAATGATGGGCAGTTCAAGATTTAAAACAGGTATGCGGAGAATGCCGATAAAATCATTTCCTTCGATAGATTCGACAGGCATTTGCATATTCCGGTTAATCTTGTAGTCGGGGAGAATCACTTGCCCGCTGTGATTTGAAGGCGACGGCTGATCAGTCGAAGTCCCGGCGGGTTCCGCAGGCAACAAGTCCTCCAAGATGCTCACGGCCCGCGACGCGGACCGCTTCGCCCGTTGCTCTTCAAGCATGTTGTTTCCTACGATAACCAGGGCAGCCACGATAAGCAGTAGCCCCAGAAGAATAAAGAATCTTCCTCTTTTTCTCACTCTATGATACTCCTCACCATTTTGCATAGCTCTCTGACAAAGTATCTTCCCCTATTCGTCGTGCATGACGCAACGGCGCCGGAACATGCCAATCACCACAAAGAACTGCCCGGCAATCATACAGAATCGTTACCGGCCACCAGAAGTGACCGGTCAAAAGCAGAGCGGGATCGGCGGCTTTCTTAACCTTTGTGTTATCCGACAGAACCAGTACTATTCCGCGGCAAGACACGGAAATCTTCTCCCGACAATCTGCTCCCGAATGACACGCCCGACAACAGTGTTGCATAAGCCAACGAAAGCGGTGCGTTGATCGCCCGCAACAAAAATCTTTCCGTCAGGCGCTTGGTACGGAAAATCGATGTCGCAGTCTCCCGGTGTCTTGTCTTCCGGATACGGCCGGCACTGACATCCGTCTTCGCTAAGTTTCAGGTTTCATGTCCCGGAGTGAAGGAAACAATTCGCAAAGAGCGGCATGAGCATCGCAAAAAGCCTGCAGCTTACCATGTACGTCATCCCAGTGCTTCTGAGATTCTTCCTTAGCCTTTTTGACCATTGCATCACATTCCGCTTTAGTCCTGCTGAGCGTATCTTTACGTTGCTGTTCGGCTTCCAAAATAATTTGTCGAGCTTTGGCGATACTTTTCGACTCCATCTCCTCGCACACCATTTTTTGACGGTCGCTGAGCAGATGAATATTTTCGGTATATTGTTGACAAGCTCGCTGTGCCGCTTCGAAAATGCCGCTGAGCTCGAGAGACGCTTCCGCAATTGACCCGGCCTCATTGATGGCGATCTCGCGTTTTTCCAGAGCGGCCTCCGCAAGAGCAAGTTTATCTTTGTACTCCTGCAACTCCTTGCTTTGTGCAATCATCATTTGCAGCAAATCGGCGCGGCTCAGTTTTTTCAGTTCTCTCTCTTCCATCGCTTACCCGCTAATATCACGAAACACCTATTAACGCCCAAAGGGGAACGATTCCCTGTCATACCGTTTTCAAGGAGCGCTCCCGCCAGCAAACACTGTGCGTAATGTGTTTTTCATCAACTCTTTAGTTTTCTGCGAGCATTATGTCACAGAAATATTTAGAGCGCAAACCATTCATTTTAGCTATGCAGTGCATTGCGCCAATCCCGAAACAACCGTTACGAACAGCCGGTCGTCTCACCGCAATCGAGACATACTTTGCAGGTGCCGTTGCGGACGAGCCTCGTGCCGGAGCAGTTCGTGCAGACGGAACCGTCGTAGAGTCGTTCGCCGTTTTTGCTCGCCTCGAGCGCTTTTTCGTGGATAAACTCGTCCATACTGATCTGTGACCGCTCCATCGTTTCTTCACGCACGAGGAACTCATCATCGTGTTCGGGTTTCACTTGGACGCGCGAGTAGTCTCCGCCCTCAATGTCGAGCACCTTGCTGATCAGGTCCGACACGGACGTACAGTATTTGATGTACGGGTGGCGCTGCACGAAACCGTAAGGCTCGAACTTCTGACCGCGGAGCATTTTTGCGATGGCGTCTGTTTTGATGCCGTACTGGAGCATAACGGAGATCGTTTTCGACAGGGAATTCAGCAAGCCTGTGATCAGCGTCCCTTCGCGATCGGTCGTCATGAAAAGCTCCATGATTTTGCCGTCCTCATCTCTATTGACGGTGATGTAGACTTTGACGTCCTCGATTTGCGCCGGGTGCGTGACACCGCTGCGTATGCCGAACGGTTTAACGCGTGCATGGACAATGTCGCCGCTTGCTATTCTTTCATTACATTGATCGAGATCGGCCTTGACTTTTTTCGCATAGTGGAGCAGGTCATTGTAATTGAGATCTTCAAGCGGAACGTCTTGGCTCTCCACGCCGGTCAAACGTAGATTCAGCGGTTGCGCGTATTTTGAGCCGTCGCGATAAAGCGTGATGCCCTTCACGCCTTTCATCCAGGAAGAGAGAACGACATCGGCGAAATCCTGCACCGTCGCTTCGTTCGGGAGGTTTACGGTCTTCGAGATCGCGCCGGAGATGAGCGGCGTGATCGCCGCGACCATGCGAACGTGTCCGAGGTAATGGATGAAACGGTCGCCCGTTCCGCACTGGTTGGCCGTATCGAAAACAGGGAGATGCTCGTCGCAAAGATGCGGAGCGCCCTCAATTTTGCCGTCGGCGATCATGCCGTTGTCGTCGACGCGCATGATGTAATCGAGAATATCTTGAACTTCCTCCTCGGAGTAACCGAGTGTTTCCAAGCCTTGTCCGATGACGGGATTCGCAAGCGTCATGTAGCCGCCGCCGGAAAGTTTTTTATAGACGACGTGCGAGAAGAACGGTTCGATGCTTGTCGCGGCGCAATCCATGGCGAACGAGATCGTTCCCGTCGGCGCCATGACGGAGACTTGCGCATTGCGGTAACCGTATAATTCGCCCCACGCTTCGGCGTTCTCCCAACATTCATTCAGCGCATCGGCCAGATCGCCAAATCCCGATGAGCGCAAAAGTCCGTGGTCGACGACGGGAAGGCTGTAATAAATCTCCTCAGGCTCGTCTTTTCTGACGCCCGCCGCGCGGCTGTGATTGCGAATGACGCGGAGCATGTAAGGCTTGTTTTTTTCGTAGTGTGCAAAAGGTGCCTTCTGCCGCGCCATCAGGGCGGAGACGGCATAACTCTGACCCGTCAAGATGCCTGCCAGCGCGGCGCCGAGCGCGCGCGCCTCGTCGGAGTCGTAGGGGATACCCGCGCTCATGAAGACGGATGCAAGATTCGCGAGACCCAAGCCCGTCGCGCGGAAGCCCCATGTTTTGCGCGCGATCGCTTCGGTAGGGAATTGACCTCCGAAGATCGACGCCTCCAGCATAAGTTGTGCGATCGAAACGAGGTGCCTGTACCCCTCAATATCAAAAACACCGGACTCGCTATCGTAAAAACGCAGCACGTTGATCGACGCCAAGTTGCAGCTAGTATCGTCGAGGAACGCGTATTCGCCGCAAGGGTTGGTCGAGTTAATCCTGTTGTGTTTCGCCCCGACGTCACCGTCCTCGCCCGCCGGACACGTATGCCACGCGTTGAACGTATCATCAAATTGCGGTGCGGGGTCGGCGCAACGCCAAGCGGATTGGTTGAAGATTTCCCACAGATGGCTGACGTAGACATCGCGATCAACGCTCGAATCGCGGCGTCCTTTGAGACGGATTTTTGCATTCGGGTTGCGATCGAGATCGGCAACTTTGCGCATGAAATCATCGTTGAAACGAACCGAGTTGTTTGAGTTTTGCCCTGAAACGGTCTGGTAGGCTTCCCCGTCGATGTCCGCATCGTAACCCATCTTCGCGAGCGCGATGACCTTGTCTTCCTCACGCGCTTTCCACGTAATGAAACTCTCAATCTCCGGGTGATCAATGTCGAGGCAGACCATCTTCGCCGCGCGACGCGTCGTTCCGCCCGACTTGATGGCGCCGGCATTTCGGTCGAGACCTTTCAGGAAACTCATGAGACCTGAAGAGTGACCGCCCCCGGAAAGCGCCTCGCCTACGCCGCGGATAGTGGAAAAATTCGTTCCCGTCCCGGATCCGCCCTTAAACAGTTTTGTCTCAGACACATAAGCTTCCGAGATCGAATGAGGCCCCAACAGCTGATCGTTAATGGAAAGGATAAAGCAGGCGGAAGCCTGCGTGCGCGTGTAGTCATCCTCGGACATGACGACTTTCCCTTGCTCTTCGTCGTAATAGAAGAGCTCATTCATTCCCCCTTCGATGCCGTACTTGAGTTTGAGTCCTGTGTTGAACCACTGCGGAGAATTCGGGGCAAACATTTGTGCCAAGATAGCGTAAGCGAGTTCATCGTATAGAATCTCGGCCTCCTTTTCATCGACCATCCCTTCATCGACGAGCGCCTTCACCCAGAACGAAACCATGCGATCCGCGACCTGACGCATGGACGTTTCGTGTCCCGGCTCCCCCGGAACGCCGGCTTTTCGAAAGTACCGCGAGGCGATGATGTCGCAGGCCGTTTGTGAGTAGTGAGACGGGAATTCGAGATCCCGCATATCGGTGAGCACTCGCCCCGACTTGTGATCCTTCAGCAGTACATCACATTTCGTCCACTCGAAAAGATCGAAGACTGAACATTTTTTCTCTTCAATTTCCTTTGTAAAATGACGTTTAATAACGGACCCTAACACACTCATGCCAACACCATTCCTCTCTCTTCCTCGTAAAATGCGATCGCCGGTTCGCGCAGAATATTCTCGGTACACACTTTATATTGTGTGCTGGAGACCATAATACTACTACATATTGTGGTTCAACATTACAGATTGATGACAAAGTTTTTTGTTGAACCTCGAATAATCGCCGGTTATTGTGCCGGAACAAGCCGACTTTGCGCCTCCCACGTATGTTCGCAATGTCGGCCAATGAGTCGCTGCAAGGTTACTCCGGGCCTGTCGTTATTCGTGGTGTCCGGTGTTCCATCATCGCGCGTTTGCGTCCGGAAAACCACTCAATAACAACAAAGCCCTCCGCTGAACAAGTCCAAAAAAGAGGAGGAACATGCGCTCCTCCTCTTAGCTTTAGAATCTTAAGGATATCTAGACTAACCTACCTCAGTATGCCGCTGATGGCAAGCAGGATGATGATGGGCAGGCTGATAAAAGCCAGCAGGAAGAGCTGGTTATAGACCTTGGCTTTTTCCGCTTCATCCTGAATACCCGCGAGAGCGATACCGCCGGAAGCCAAGGGGGAGACACCGGTAGCTGCACCCAGCAGAATAACTGACAGGAGCACTGTGGCGCTGGCGCCTATATTTTCCACTACAGCGGGTATGACGGGATAAAGGGCAGGCATGACGACGCCTACAGTACTGGTGAACATGCTCATAACTCCCGACACTACCGTAAAGAGGACGTAAGAACCCGTCGGGCTGATGTTTTCACTGATCAGGCCGGAGAGCAGCTCGACCGCGCCACCCTTAACGGCGACTGCGACCAACATGCCCATACCACACAGCATAATGATCGTGCCCCAAGGCACCCGATTGAGTGCTGCCTTTTCGTCACCTAGCTTCAGGAAAATAGCCAAGACCGCGCCGATAATACTGATGTAGTTTACATCGGCCGCCTTTGCAACCATAGCGATGGCGGAACTATCAGGGAAAACTTTGGTCAGGGCAGCAGGCAGAATGCATAGAGCCAGCATGGCAACAATCAACCACATGTTCTTCTTTTGAACCTTTGTGAACGGCTCCACTTCAACCCTCGTGGATCCTACTTTATATCCTTTAAAGATGATGTAGACGATCGTAAAAATCACCGTAAAGCCGATAAAAGTGTTCAATAAAAGGGTATTGGTGTATTCCGCGGCCTTATCTTCGAAACCGGAACTTGCGATGAGGTTCTTTGTTACTCCGCCCAAAGAGCCAAAGGGGGTTAGCGCACCGGCCACACCGCCGCCGATGACCGCTTCCGCCGCAATCAAGCTGTGCATCTTCGTATCCTTCGCGATCTGGAACACCAAGGGCGACATGAATGCGAAAACTGCCCACGGCCCGGGACCGATGCCGGAAATAAAGGCACACAGGAAATAGCAAATAAAGGGAAGAGCCCAAGGGAACTTTCCAAAGGCATTGATTACCCTTCTGGAGATCTGCTCTAGCGTACCGTTATTGATAGCAAAGCCATAGAAAAAGATAATAGAGAAAATGGTAAAGAATAGGGGCAGGGAGAAGGTGCCTGTCACTTCACCGGGGGTCATACCCAAAGCGAACACACCAAATAAATAGGCGAAAATCATGCCGAACAAGCCCGTATTGATTTTCAGCAGGTATCCCAAAGCCACCGATACCACGATCGCTATAAGAATTAAAACACTGACACTCATAAAATGTCTCCTCCTAAGTAAATTAAAAAATATGGTTCAGGTAATCTCACCCAACACCTAGAAGCTAAAACCCTGAATCATCACTGTGTAAATCACCATCATGACGACAGCAAACGGATAGCTTGCCGCATAACCGATGCTGGGGTATTCACAACCTGCCGCATCCACCGCGACACCCAATCCCGAGGTATTGGTCATGCCGCCGCACAACGCACCGCTGAGCATCATCCAGTTCATCTTAAAGATGTACCTGCCGATGAGGAAGCCAATGAACATCGCCGACAGACCAATAATGAGAGAGTAGACTGCAAGCATAGCCTGAGTTCCCGTCAGGGCTTTAATTACCGGGTACCCTAGACGCAGTCCGGTGGCACCGAGGGTGCCCACCATACCGATCTCTCGAATAGACTTCAAAACGGTGGGATCAAAGTCAAAATCAAAAAACTTGGTCTTTTTCAAGGAACCCAGAACGAGAGAAGCAATCAGCACGCCGCCTGTGGCAGACAGCGAAAAACTTCCAATTTTGATCAGCCCCAACATGTAGCCGACAGCCAGAACCAAGAAATAGGCGGTAACGGAAAAGGTTTTGGGCGTATCGGCACCCTTTTCGTCTGACTGATCTTGCTTATGGCTTGCCGCCATCTCTAGTTCGTATTCTTCCCGTTCCTTACGTATATCAATCCGGAACATCAAGGGAATCAGGTTGATGGCGACCAAAACGAGAAGGTTGCCGAAAGGGAAAGTAATTGTATAACCAATGCCCGTCGCTGTTGAGGCATAGTCAACATACTCCTTCTTCTGCTCTTCGCTAAAGCCTTCCGCGCCCGGCTCTCCAATAAGCCTAATCATTTTTTCCTGTGTATCTTTGTCCAGAGTATCGTAATTTTCCAAGTTTTCCTTAGCTTTATCAGTGGAAGCCAAAAGACCTGCTGTCATACCCGGGGTGCTGGACAAGGCTCCTGAGAACACGCCGGACATTTCAAAAGTATCATAATCCCCTGATATCTTCCCAATGGCGAACGTACCCGCCATACCCAAAGTTGTGATAATGACAGCCATGGCGAGGAACTTGAGACCGTACTTTTTGAGCACCGGAAGCAACTCCTTGCTGGCGACGAGGCCAACCCCGGAGATGAAGAAAACAAGGAATACGCTCAGCACACTGCTAGGCACTATGCTGTTGTCCATTAACGCCTGACCAGTAGCTTTTAGGGTAGATTCATCTGGCAGCGAGTTAATGTAGGTGCCCACAAGAAAACTGATCAAGATACCCGTGAAGAGCACCATGGCGGCACCTAAAGAGGAGCCGCGAATACGCACAGACGCCAACTTGTAACCAATGACGACGGTCAGGAACAGAAGAACGAACATGTTAATAAAAATTGCCATAACGACCTTCTTTCTAAAGAAAAGTACAAAAAAACCGGCCCATGCCTAGATTTTCTGACTTTTCTTTTTTCTTTTAAGATTTGGGGAAGGCCGATTTGTTCCTCTGCCATTCAGGTCGGTCAGTTAAACGATACCTGAAGCGCAAAGGCGTCTCGCGCCTTCCCCAGGAGATGCTTAGTAGAGCATGGAGTAGGTCATGGGCTCCATTTGGTTGATGTGCTCAATCACCTCATCGGTCGTATACAAGTCACCGTATTTCATGCCCATATTCCACATGAAGATCTTTTTGGTCTCTTCAGAACGATCGGCGGAAGCATCCGTAACGATCTGGGTCTTGTAACCGTAGGACAGGCAGTCAATCGCCGTAGCATACAAACAGCCGCCTACAGTGCAGCCGCACAGGATAATGGTATCGATATTCATACCGATAAGAATCTGAACGAGGGAAGTACCCATAAAGGAAGATGGCCAATGCTTCTCAAAGCAGATGTCTTCCTCTTGGATACCAAGACGTGGATCAAACTCGTACATCCAGCTATCCCGGGTGTATTCCCGCAGGCCGGGCGCTTTCAGCGACCAGACTGTCAGATCCGATCCGTCCTTGTTGTAGCCGACACGCGTGTAGAAACACTTGATGTTCTTTGCACGGCATGCATCGGCCAGCCGTTTGGTGTTTTCTACCTCGACGGTCATGTCACCACCCATGGGGGAGGGCTCAGTAAACCCGCGCTGGTAATCCACTACCACTAGGGCGGGACGCTCGCCCCAGCCGATTTTTTCACCTAATCTTGCTTTTGCGTAAATACTTTCCTTTGAATCTGACATAGTTCATTACCTCCGTTTTTCAGATTTTTGTCTGGTTTTGTTTGCCCGAGACAGCGGAAGATGCGAAACTTAACAAGAGTTCTCCACACCCCACGCTCCTCAAAGTGAAACTGACAAACCGCTAACAAGATGGCGCTCATGCGCCTCATGATTTGTATATTTATAATAAAATACAAGACATATACAAAACAATTCGTTATCGTATATAATTGATTCGAAGATCGAATATTTGATGGAGGTTCCGCTTGCAAATCAAGAGTTTAGAATACTTTATTGCCGCAGCCGAGGCAGATACTTTTTCGGAAGCAGCTGAAAGATTATTCACCACCCAGTCTACCGTTTCAAAACAGATCATCGCTCTGGAAAAGGAGCTCGGAGTAGAATTGTTCGACCGTAGTCGGCGCAGAGCAGTTCTTACTCCCATAGGCGAGTACATCCTCCAGTACGCCAGAACCGCGTGTGAAGCTTACGAAGCGATGATTCAGACGATACAGAATATGACTCAGACACCGAATCGGCTGTCCGTTGCCTTCACCCCTATCGCATACTATTACTGTATATTAGATCAGCTACACCGATTTAGACTGAACAATCCTCACATTTTCCTAACTGTGGTCGAAAAGGATTTGTCCGAGATTCTCACTGGGTTGGACAGAAGTATATTTGATGCCGCCCTGCTATGGGGAGAAACTCTCGATACGTCTAAGTATCAGACAATGGAATTATATCGAGACAACTTGGTCGTTCTGGTTAACGCAGACAATCCTCTGGCTTCCATGGGGCACGTCTCCTTCCGTCAGCTGAAAACGGAAGCCTTTTTTATGCTCGACCACAAGACGGGTATGATGGACGCATGTATTCAAGCCTGCCGGAATATTGGCGGGTTTGAGCCCAGAATTCTTTATCAGGGCAACAGCATAGAGAGTATAGTAGACTCGGTATCAAAAAACATGAGTATCTGCCTCATGATGAATACTCCCGCTCAGAGCATTCAAAGAGACGGTCTGAAGGTAGTACCCCTGCTAGAGATCGTCAGTAGATCTCTAGTTCTGGCACATCCAAGAAATCGCCCCGTAACACCTGTGTTGGCGCAGCTGTGGACCTTCTTCGAAGAGCTTAAGCTGCGGCGTCAAAACGTCAGCCTACAGTTCTCTTCAGATGTAGCGGAATAAGTCGCGATGCGCCCCGCGCTCGTCGAGACGCATCTTTCCGACAGTCACGCCATCGGCCTCAGCTAATCGTGATGCACCCCGCACCCGTCGTAATCCATATATCCGACAGTCACAACATCAACCGCGACAGATCTCAATGCGCCCCACACTCGCCTTGATGTTGGTGTTCGCGGCAGATTGAACCGGTTGACACGAGGGAACCGTCAAGATATGCCTCGGCTGCCTCTTGCGCGCCCCCTTGAGCGCCGATGATCACCTCAATGTTATGTTCATTGAATAGATTGACAGCGCCGCCGCCCATACCGCCGCTGATAATCACGTCAACACCTTGCTCTGCAAGAAATACCGGCAGAAAGCCGGGGCGGTGTTCTGGACTCGCAATCGTCTCGACTTTGACGATCTCCTTGTCCTCTGCATGGAATACGATGAATGCTTCACAGTGACCGAAGTGTCCGGCCACCTTTCCGTTGTCACTTGCTACTGCGATTTTTTTCATTTTAATTACCTCTCTATCAATGGTTTGTCTATCGCTTCACGCGAATCGGCATTTTCCTTTTGTATATCTATGCACCTTCGCCGGTCGGACAGGCTGAATCGAAGAGGAGCGCCATGGTGTTCTCAAATATTTCCGTCACGGCCGTTCCCGAAGGGCATTCGATGTCGACGATCGTCCGGGCGTTGTTAACAGCTCTGACGGCGGCGGGATCGAACGGTATACGCCCCATGAAGGGCAGTCCCCGCTCCTCACAGAACAGTTCAATCTTTTCCGAGATGTCCGGGTTCGTATCGTGTTTGTTCGTGCATACGGCGATCTTCGTATCGAACCCTTCGGCAGTACGAATGATGCGCTCCATGTCGCTGAGACCTGAAACGGACGGTTCGGCTACGATCAGAACCATGTCGACACCGCTGAGCGATGCGATCACCGGGCACCCGATTCCGGGAGATCCGTCAATGATAGCGAGTTTGCTGTCGGGAGCTGCCTTTTTCATCTCTTTTTTGACTTCAGTGACGAGAAGGCCGGAGGTACCGCTCCCCATTCGTAGCTGAGCCGTGGAAAAGACCGTCTCTTCATCTGTATAAAGCTGCAAATCACCTGCTACGGCCGGCACCATCTCGATCGCCCCCGCAGGACAGACGTAGGCACAGACTCCGCACCCCTCGCAGCCGTACGGATCGACGGAATATTGTTCACCTGCTGAAATAGCGCCGAAGCGGCAACTCTCCCTGCAAAGGTCACAGTGTGTGCAGAGCTCCGGCGTGAGTTCTGCGACAGGCAGGCCGTAATAGTCGCGCCTGACCGGTTCGTTCTCCCACTCCGTGACGAGATGTAAGTTGGGTGCGTCCACGTCACAGTCGGCATAGGCTCTTGCGTCAGCGAGCTTGATGAAGGCGCTCGCAACTGTCGTCTTGCCTGTTCCGCCTTTTCCGCTAAGAATCAACAGTTGCTTCACTACGCACCTCCTTCAGCTTTTTGTGGTGCATCACCCTGCTCACAGGCGGCGGCTCCGCTCCGCAACTTCTCCTGACCGTGCGGCGTATCGCTAAGTTCTCCAAGAGCGGCGGCATCATCATGCGCCCTCTTCTCTCCAAACGATGCGTCATCCCGCTCGTCAACGGCACCCTGCTCAACAATAGCCGCTTCACTGCGCATCTTCTTCGCAATTGTCTCGAGCAAGGCCGAGAATATCTCGCGATATTCTTCTTTCTTGTGAGCAACGATTTCGGCATTCGAATTCATCGAAGCCAACTCTTGGTCAAAAGGAATTCGACCTATGATTTCTATCTCCTTATCGGAACAGAAACGATCCACAGGGTTCTCTTCATTCAGGCATTTATTGAGCACAACGCCGAGTGGTTTGTCAAAAAGCTTGACGAGTTCATAGACCATGTTCAGATTATGCGCGCCGAACAACGTCGGCTCCGCCACCAGAACACAGTATTCAGCGTCCTTGATGCTTTCCATCACGATGCAGGCGCTTCCTGGGGGGCAATCGATGAACACCGGTTCATTTCCGTTGACTGTCCCCTCTTCCAACAATCTATGAATGATCGGGATGCCGGTCGCCTCGCCCGTATTCAATATTCCCGTATAGACGCTGACATCACCGAAAACACCGACTTCAATTTTGCCGATCGTTTTATCTCGCTCCGATAGTGCCGACTCGGGGCAAACGAGAACACAACCGCCGCACGAGTGGCAAACGTCATCAAAGACGAATAATTGTTGGTTCACGTAGGCGAGCGCATTGTAGTTGCAAAAGCGCACACACTCTCGGCAGCCGACACATCGCTCTTCATTGACTTGCGGAATCTTAACTGTAATTGGCTCCTCGCGAATGATTTCAGGCTTGAAAAATAGATGCCCGTTCGGCTCTTCCACATCGCAGTCGATGTAGGACGAAGGCCCTGCGACAGCGGCAAGATTGACCGATACGAGCGTCTTTCCCGTTCCGCCCTTGCCGCTTAGTACCGCAACTTTCATATTAGAATCCGCCGCGGTTTCTGCCGTGAAATCCGGCATGAAAATCTTCCAACAAAGGAAGTTCTTCTTTGACGAACGCTTCGATATTGTCTTTTGCCGAATTCTCTTTCGACCGATACAGCTTGATGTCGGCAGACCGGAATACATCTACCGCGTTCTGCCCGCATCTCGGTGTAAGCAGTGCGCCAACTCCCTGATCAACAATAATTTGCGCCGCCTTGATCCCTGCGCCGCCCGTTCCTGACGCTGCAGTGTTTTCAACAAACGCGGCGTCCGCCGTCTCCGTATCGTACACGAGGAAAAACGGCGCACGCCCGAAAGAGGCGCAGACAGTTGATTCCATCGATTTTGCATCTACCGGTATGGCAATTTTCATTTCTTTCCTCCATTATCCATAGTCTTTACTCATTTTATGCTCTCACGCTTTTGATTTCATTTGTCACTTTGAAATTCTGTTTGTCGTGGTCGCTTGTCTTATCTATATTTGCTTAATATTTGCTTAATCGTCGCGCTCGCTCGATGGTTTGCGTTTGTCGGTTCATCGCTCATCGCACAAGCTTTGCGGCAGACCCGAAATCGTTCTGCAGACGCAGATGACGATCCTCGCGCTTTGCTCAGCCGCCTCTCGAGCCTCGGCCTCTTCCGCACTCTTGCTTGCGACCTTGTCGATAGCGGCAACCGCGACCACAGCCGTTGCCGGAGCCGTCACAAAGGAGATAGGTTCCTCCCCCAATCGACAACACTTTGCCGTTCACCAATGACTCCGCCAGTTTCTTTCTCGCCTCGACATAGATGCCCTGAATCGTGCTGCGCGCAACATGCATCTGCTCGGCACACTCTTCTTGTGTAAGGCCTTCGAGGTCAATCAGACGTATCGTCTCGTATTCATCGACCGTCATGATGACGTTTCCCTCAACGTCCGACGGCAAATCGAGGGGCCCGAATCGATTAATCTCGGGCAAACCGCAAACCCTTCTCCTCTTTCTAGGTCTAGCCATTTATTACAAACTCCAGTCTAGGCGTACGCCGATGGATCTCTTTTACCCGGACTCCTTGGCAAGACTCTTAATATACGCACTCGTAAGCACTTTTCCTACCAACAACTCGTCAAATCAGTTCTGTGCATGCCGTCAAACCTCCGATAAGCACACGCCATCGGATCTTCCATAAAACCGGGCACGTCAACCGGTTCACCAAAAGCAGATGATCTGGCTGTCTGCCTACATCTTACGAAAGTTTATGGCATATGTCAATAACGGGCTCTCATTTTCTAACGTGACAGAAAGCAGTTCCCTGTGCGTTCAATAGTAACGCTACAGTCTCTGATGCCGACCGAAAACATTTCCCAAACACGCTAAAATGGTTCATAATATTTTCATGCACTTTGGTGTAAAGGACCAGATCAATGAAGAATAAAGCTCGCCATTTCTACTTGCTCGTTACCATCTTGATGCTCAGTCTCGCTTGCTTTTTGACGTCATGCGCGACCAAAAGCGCCATCGTCGGGTCTTGGAGATTAGTTGAATCGGAAGATCCGGCTTACTCGCCCGGCATAATCTTTGAGTTTAAAGAGGACGGCTCGCTCAACCTGCTTCCCGGTGTTGCGGCGTTGAGCGAAGAGGATATAGAAATGTTCGCCGGTCTGCAGAACCGCTTTGTGTTGAGCTATCAGGCAAGTCCAAACGGCGACCTGCGCCTCACTCTCGACAAACTCGAGGGGGGATCGGCAGTCCTTCGCATGAAATACGCGATTGAAGGTGATGTCCTGACGATAAAAGACGAGCACGATGTCACACTGTCCTTTCGGCGCCAGTAGCCTGACCGGAGCCATGATGCCGGCAGTCAATTCATTTATATTCCGTGCTTCTCCGCCTCCACGCCTTGTCACCAGCCAGATTGCGCGGTTGCATTGTCGGACTCGTGTTGCCTCGTTACCTCTCTCGAATCGCACCACTGTCACGAACTCAAATTAGCATTGTCTCTCTTATCTTCGATAGCAGCCAGCAAACTCTCGCGCTCATTGGGGAAATCATCGACACATACTTTCTCTAAGAGATTTTCCAGAATTTGGCCGATCTCTTTTCCCTTATAGCCTCGTTCCAAAAGATCATGACCGTTAACCGCCAAATCCTTTAGTGTCAACATGCGGCCTCTTCGAATCAGGTCGTCTGCTATCTGAACGATCGTTGTAGTATTAAGCGCCCCTGTTGTGCTCGGAACCGAATCCGATGCGATCTCCAGATCGCCTGCAAGAGCGCGCTCATCTGCAACTCGTAGCATCATACTGGCGAGAAAGTCCTCCTGCCCATAGCGATAAAGAGCCCGCCAAACCGATCGTTTTTCAGGACGCAAGTTTTCAGATTGAAACGCGATGAGCTTTTCTACACGATCGATTGTTGCGTTGTCGTAGCGAAGTCTTGCCAAAATCTCCGTTGTATCATCTAGATCGATAAGAAGCGCGGCAAGTCTTAACGGAACTTCCTTGTCCACATACGACACCCGTAAAAGCGCGACATTGAGTAGCGGGGGCGTGACGGTCGCAAGGATAGAAAGCTCCGGGATTATAACCGCCAAAACATCAACATAGCTTTGCATGACGGACAATGCATTTTCCCCGATGAGCAAGCGATTGAGTTCAACTTGCAACCGCTCCGGGGCAACATGCTGCAACAGTTGTCTGCAACTGCGCATCGCATCGCTCGTTCGCTCTTCAACACAAAACGAAAGCTCCGCGCTCAACCTCAATCCCCGGATTATTCGGAGAGCATCTTCGCGAAAACGTAGACCCGCATCGCCAACCGTTCGTATCACACCTTTTTTCAAATCGGACTGACCGCCCCAAGGATCGATCAATCCGCGCTTTTTATTCCACGCAAGCGCATTAATCGTGAAATCTCGACGAGCGAGATCTGCTTCGATTGTCTTGGTAAACCGGACTGCATCGGGGTGTCGGTAATCGGAATACGCGCCGTCCTCGCGATAGGTCGTGACTTCCAGGGGCATATCTTCCGTCAACACCGTCACCGTTCCATGCTTTAAACCTGTCGGTATGACCGAATAGTGCGGAAGACAGCGCATCACATCCTCCGGAGTTGCCGATGTTGCAAGATCGATATCAAAAGTCGGACGCCCGAGAAGCGAATCGCGCAGATATCCGCCGACAACAAAACTCTCGAAACCTGCTTCATCCAATAGGTGCATTACCGCACTCGCCGATTCCGGTAATTTTATGCTCTCTTTTGCCCTCATGTGTCAATCGCACTCCATTCGCTTTCTCACCTATAGTCAACATAAAATGAGCTGTGCAAAAATTCAACTTACATTGAAATTTTGCCACGTAAATTTGAGTAATGATCTGTTTCGGTCAATCCCACACTCCTCCAGTATGGCCTGCGTACAGTTTTTCAATTTTACGTGCATTTTTGTGTAAACTCCCTCTCTTTAAAAAGTAGAGTGTACTGTTTTTCTAGTAAAGTTGAAAAATTGCACATGTGAGCAAAAATCGGCTCAATCCGAGGGATTAGCACTTTCCTGCGCAGAGAGCTTCCGGTGGTTTTCGGTTTTATGACGAACGTGATCCCCGGGAAGGCAAAACTCGAGCTTGATATCCGGTTGCTGCCGGGACAAACAACCGGCGATAACATCAATCTCGCGCAAACGATCGCTGAAAAGCTTCAAAGCGATGAGCCTCGCCTTCAAATCGAATTGACAGTGCTAAACCGTAACGAGGCGAATTCGACACCTGAAGATGACCCCTTCATCGCATTGGTACAGAAAGTTTGCGAATCCAACGGAACTAGCCCGACCTTGGGGGGACCTCGTTTTTATACGGATGCGGGCAGAATTACACCGGCGCTTGGTATTCCTTTCGTTATCTGGGGCCCCGGAGACGACAAAGAAGCTCATCAAATCGATGAAAAAATAGAAATCGCCTCGGTGTGCAGGATGGCGGAGATGTATCTGGACTTGGCAAAACGGTTCGGTGCGTAATTTCGTTGACAGCATTAATGTTACAGCAGGCTGATCAGCAGTAATGTCAAAAGCAGGGGCTAGGGTTGATCTGTCAAAGTCTGATCGAAAACGTTACACGCAGGGCGAGACACCGATTGAGTATCTTGCGAATCTTACGGAACTCTTAGGCGATCGCCGGCTCTATAGCGCTATGTCGACTATACGTTGTAGACGTAGGAAAAAAACAGCCCTGTTGCGACTCGTTGAAGTTGCAGCAGGGCTGTTTATATTTTGGATCAAGTGTTGATCGACTTACTTGATATCGTGTCCTGTCAGCTCCTGACGGAATTCCGTGGCTTCTTCGCCTGTCAGCTCAGTCGGATCGTAGAGCATGGGGACTGCAGCGTACAGGGCGGCATTAACGACGAGGTCCTGTTTCCATGTGATTTCGTTCGGTGCGTGAGCCTGTGACTCGGCGCCGGGACCAAAGCCGACACAAGGGATTCCGTAGCGACCTTGGATCGAGACGCCGTTCGTGGAGAAGGTCCACTTGTCTGTCAGCGGACGGCCTTCACGCTTTGACTTAGCAGTCTCGTCAGCATAGAGACGCTCTTCGCCGAAAAGTGCGTGGTGAGCATCAACGAGAGCCTTGACGTGCGGTGCTGTTTCCTTGTTGATCCATGTAGGGAAGAAGCACTCCGTCTTATAAACTTCGCCTGTCCACGAAGGACGGTCATACCAGTACATGCTGACTTTGACGTCATCACCGTACTTCTTGACGTTGGGGAGATCCTCGATCTCTTTCAAGCATGTCAGATACGTTTCACCGGCTGTCATTCTGCGGTCGATCGAGATGGCGCAGGAGTCGGCGACAGCACAACGTGAAGGTGACGTGAAGAAGATCTGGGAAACTGTACATGTACCGCGACCCAAGAATCTTGCGTCCTCATAGTGTTCGGGGTTGTATTTCGGATCGAGCATCTTGACGAGACCCTTGATCTCCACGGAGTCATCCGCGGGATTTTCGTTCAGTGCGCGAACGTCCTGCAGGATGTCTGCCATCTTGTAAATGGCATTGTCACCGCGCTCGGGGGCCGAACCGTGGCTTGAGACGCCCTTGACGTCAACACGGATCTCCATGCGTCCGCGGTGCCCGCGGTAGATGCCGCCGTCCGTCGGCTCTGTCGAGATAACAAACGCGATTTTTTCTTTCGCCTCTTCGACCGAGGGGAAGTACTTGTTCGCAATGTATTGCCAGCACATGCCGTCGCAGTCTTCTTCCTGGACGGTGCCAACAACCATGATCTTGTAACCTTCGGGGATGAGCCCGAGATCTTTCATGATCTTACCGCCGTAAGCGGCCGACGCCATTCCTCCCTCTTGGTCTGAACCGCCGCGACCGTAGATGATGGTGTCCGTCTCATAGCCCTCATAAGGGTCATGAGTCCAATTGTCGATGTTGCCGATACCGACCGTATCAACGTGGGAATCGATCGCAATGATTTTATCGCCATCGCCCAACCAGCCGATTACGTTGCCGAGACCGTCGATCTCAACATTCTCATAGCCTAGCTTGATAAGTTCTTCTTCGATACGCTTAATGACGCCTTCTTCTTCGCATGACTCCGATGGGATCCTAATCATGTCCCTCAAGAATTTCACCATGTCGTCTTTGTAGCCTTCTGCTGCCTTCTTAATCGCATCAAAATCCATTACTTTCCCTCCATGTTTTTGTATTTATTTTTTGCTCAGGAATCTTCATTCAGACTTTATTTGATTATACTACATATAAAAAACGGCTAAAAGGGCCGATATATTGACGACTGCACCAACTTTTAGCGGGTCGGCTAAAAGGTTTTCTGTCCCACTCCACCAAGTCGGTCCGATACTTTTGCATATTGTTGATAAAGCAGCACATTTCCCAAGCGGTTGGCTACGACTTCCATGCTCAACAATTCGGCGTTGCCCGGCGTTTGCTTGCGGGTCTTACGCATCGACCAATTCAATGAGACTCTAAACAATCACCGTCAGACAGGAGGCGCTTCGCGTCCCGCCCTCTGTTTTTGACACAATGTGAGACACGTGGTCGATGCGGATATCGACGAATAACAGGTCAAACTTCTCATCTTCGTTCGCAAAAAGGAAGGTGTCAGAATGCGCAAACCCGCGTGCGCTCCCTGTCGCATCGCGGGTTTGTTGCCATTTCCTCACCCGGTCAAGGATTTGCCTGCGCTGAACGCCGTTGTCTTCAATGACGGCAATCGCACTTCTTCAACCTAGATACCGAGGCGTTACGAAACCATTTATTGCTGAGGAGGTTGATCGTACGGCGGTTGCTGTTGTGAAGGCTGTCCATACGGTTGTTGAGGTTGCCCGTATGTTTGTGGTTGACCATATGGTTGCGACTGTTCATACGGCTGCTGCGATTGACCATAAGGTTCTGGCTGTCCGTATGGAGGCTGCGGTTGACCGTACGGTTCTGATTGGCCGTACGGTTGCTGCGGCTGACCATACTGCTGCTGAGCGTAAGGCTGTGGCTGGCCGTACGGCTGCTGCCCGTATGACTGCTGAGGTTGTCCGTATGATTGCGGCTGCCCGTAAGGTTGCTGCGATTGTCCGTAAGACGGCTGACCGTAGTAGGGCTGCTGTTGTCCGTAAGAAGATTGCCCGTATGGTTGAGGTTGTCCGTACGGTTGATATTGTTGCCCATAAGCCGCTTGTTGTTGCATGGCTGCGCGATATTCTTCTTTCTGTTGGCTGTTGAGAATACCGCCGACAATGATGAGGACTGCCAGCACCACGGATCCGATATTGGTAACAGACAGGTCGGATATCAGCGCAATGACTCCGAGTATGGCGAAAATAATCCCGATAACGATACAGAATGTTGACTTGAGCGGATTATTTCTCCTGCGGAACGTCATGATGGACAACACCAAGAACAGTATGCCGAAGACGGCAATAATAATTCCGATAAGTGCGAATGGCAGGCCTAAACTACCTCCCAAATAGCCAATCATTTCCGCATCGAGTAAAGTGACGATCCATCCAAGAGCAAATATCGCTATGATGCCCGCGATGATAACGCCTATGGATCCGAGAATCATGCCGATCGATCCAATGACGATAAGAATTTCACCTTTCGCTTTCATTTTTGTCAGTCTCCTTCATTTTCAGCAAATGTATGCCTGTAAACAAATCATAATCCAAATGAACCTCGTCACGCAACCGAAAATCGAATAATCAAAACGCTGAAACGGCTCATTTAACGGCATGACGACGATTTTAATGAAGCAATATCGTATCAATAGTATTAACGAGTTACTAAGGTCTGTGGTCGGTGTCCGGACTTGGGGCGCATCAGCTTAGAATCGGTTATGACAGTGAGCTTTTGCGCGTGCTGCCTAAAATTCAGTCCGCTTAGCGAGACTTCGCGTACGAAAAAAGATAGCGTCAGTCTGCACGAGATTATGCGCACGTCTTTTGAGATGCTGTTGTCCGGTTTTTGTACATGCTGCTAAGATTCAATTTTCAATAAGCGCATGGCGTTGCCACCCAAGATGGCGGCTTTTTCCTCTTCTGTCAGCTCGCTGCGGTCGAGATCGCGAAAATATCGATTGAGCGGCAGGAGCGGATAGTCGCTCCCGAACAGAATCTTGTCCGTGAGTCCGAGTGTTTGTGTAACATTGTAGACTTTGTGTCCGTAAAGGAAGATGGAGGCGGCTGTGTCGTAGTAGACATTTTTAAGCGTGCGGGAGACTTCACGCATCAGCTCGTAGAAGAAGAGCCCTCCGCCCCAGTGGGCGTAGATGATATCAAGATCAGGGAAATTCCGCGCGAATTCTTCCGCCTGCCAAAGCGTCGTCTTTGTTTTGCCCGCATAATAGTGGCCGACAGGTTCATTGAGGTGGAGTAGAACGGGGATATCGAGTTCCGTACAAAGCGAAGCAAGAGGAGACATCTCCTCGGCGGACTCGAGGGCGAATGCTTGTCCCTCAGGGAAGATCTCGCCGACGCCGCGAAGCCCGTTTTCATAACAACGGATTAGCTCCCGTTCCATCTCCGGGTGTTGCGGAACGACGACGGCAAACCCGATCAAGCGATCGGGGAATTCGCGCGTCTTTTCGATGACATAATCGTTGACGTAACGACAGAGTCCCATGTCCTGAAACCCGAAACCGAAGGCGACGCCCATATCGAATCCGTCCGTTCCCAACGCCTCGACGGCCTGCTCGGCCGTCGCGAATTTATTGACGGGGCTCTCGGAGAGCATCTTGAAATACGGTTCCTTGGCAGCGTATTTCTCCCAATCCTTGATGATGTCGGGTGGGGTGATGTGAACGTGGACGTCTATTTTCACTTCGAAGCGCCTCCCCTTTTTCTGTTTCTTACGAGCAGAGCGTAACCGACGCCTGCCACTACCGCGTAGAAAACAAGGACGGCGATATTCCAGAAGAAATTCGTAGAGGCTGAACCCGTCGCAAGAAAATGGTAATCGATCGGGCCGATCACGAGCGAGAAGATGCTCATCAACGCAAACCCCATCGAGAAATCGCTTATGACTGGCGACTCATACTCCGGATCGCAGACACGAAGCAATGTCATGCCGGTCATCATCACGCCCGTATTAACGCCCCACGTCATAATCGCGCGTTCGAAGGCGAAATTATCCTTGAACGCCTTGCGGAAAAGCGGGAACGTGAAAAAGTACGTGACGATAAAGCCGATCACGCACATGATGGTAATGGGAACGACAAACTGCGTGATCGTCTTGATCGGCATCGTCATCATCGCCGCCGTAATGGCGAAGTCTGAAAGCGAGCCGGTGATGCGCGATTTAACTTTTGTATCGATGATCCAGTTCAGTTTCAACTTGAGCATAATGAAGTTAAGGACGTACATGATCAATAACGCGTAGAACCAGACGGGCAAAAAGAGATCGGGAATCCACACGCGAATTTGCCGGTGCAGCAAATAGGCCAATCCGGACGCGAGGAACAGAATGCCGATATGAACCGTGAACGTCTCGATAGAGCTGCTGAAGATCGTCTCGCGACCGATGCTCTTCTGTTGACTGATGTCTTTCGTGTAACCTTGCTGCATGTCGCGCGGCAACTCGCCTTTTCCGCCGAGATAATGCGTCTCGCCGCGTTTCATCGCGCGATTGATCAAGATGATACCGAAGAACATCCCGCCGACAAGTCCGACCGTTGCCGTTGTCAGCGCGACGCCTTGGGATGTCTGCCACCAGGGAAGTCCAAAGTCCTGCAGAATGCTACCGAGCGCCGTCGCGGTACCGTGACCCCCGGCAAAACCCACTCCGAGCTCACGTCCGAACGTACGGTACAAGCCGGTCTCCGGACTGATCGCAGTAATCGCCATGTTGACTCCGAAGCCTGTCACGTACTGAATGGAGCCGCCTAGCGAGAATAGACCTGTCATGAGCAGAACGGTGGGAAGCATCTCGCCGAAACCGCGCTTTCTGCCGCCGGGCTCCATGAACATGCCGAGAGGAGCCGCAGCAAAGACAGGTACAATCAAAACGACCGGCAGTGCCGCCCAAAAAGCCATCCAATCATCCGGGAACGGCAGCGGTGCGCCGGCGCCCCAGATTCCGGGACCGAGCAGCAGTCCGATCGTCCCGCCGATGACCGATGCCGGAAGCATCCACCTTCGGAAGAGTGGCACCTTCGCTCTCAAGAAAGCTCCAATGAATAAAAACACGCCAACGACCGCCGTGGCGATCAGCATCTCCTGCAAAACGGCTGAAGTCATAACAATCCTCCTCTTGTTTGTTTCATTGCGAGCGGCACAAACGACTCAAACAACCTAGTATTTACTACTGATAATAAGTGGTCCTATTTTAACAAACTTATACGCCGTCCGTTATAAAAAGGATGTCATAAAATAGAACAAAATTGTTTTCAAAAATTGTTCTCAACGGCAAACGACCAGGCTTTATGCCAACCAAAAAACAAGCTGAGAATCGCCTAAGGGAAAAGTCGCCACGCAACTCATGGTCCCGTTATTCCAGCAGATCAGGTGTTTGATAGGCGACCGTTTAGACATGGCTGACAAAATCAGTTCATTCTCGAAGAACGCAATCGATTAAGGTAAGCCGATTGCGGCATCAGTATAGGCGTGGAGATCGCTACAGGCCTAAGCGCCGATATCGCTCGATAAGGACGTCGACGTTTTAATAGTCCTGCGCGCGCGGCCGGCTAAACGTTGCAAAACGATAGCGATCACAACGTAAACCGCAAAAAAGACAAATTGTGTCAAGATGTCCGGCACCATGTCTTCCCACACGAGAAAATTGCGATTCGCGCGGATAAAGTAGTACATCGGAAACGCCTTAGATACCTTAAGAACGGATTCGCTGACGAGTTCCTGCGGCAGAAACGCGCCCGAAATAAACGACAGCCCAAGCGAGATGACGGTGCTTATCGCCGAAATAGCGGCACGGTTGCGCGTCAGGTTTGCAACGATGTGGCCGATCGCCAACACGCAGAGCGCGAATGCAAAATAGTTCACGGCAACGCGGCCTAAATGACCGGGCGTGATGTAATGGCGCATTGTGATCAGCGAAAGACCGAAGAGAGTAGCGGCGGAAACAAACACGACGATCCCCGATCCCAAATACAACTCAAATACGCGCTTGCTCACTTTATACGGCGCAGTGATCGAGCGCTCGAAGACACCGGGACGCGTGAAGGCTTCGTTGACGAGAGGGAGAACGCTGAGCGATACGGCCAATAATACATATGCCGTCCCCGACATCGTTCCGACGATCGTGGAGACTCCGCTTTCCGTCCCGTCCGCGTCTTCCGCGACATCGATCTCAACCTTCATCTCTTGCGAAAGAACTTCAAAGAGCGAAGCGCGATCGATCGTGCCGTCGTCTAGGCGATACGCATCGCGGAATCGGAAAAACGACTCCGCCATCGCGCCGGCATAGTAACCGGCGCCCGACTTTTGATCGGCGAGAACGATCGGGAGTTCCGTTGCTTTATCGGAAAACAGATAGGTCGCCTGAGCGCGCTCCAGAAAAACTTCTTCCTGTGCTTCTTTTTCCGTCAATATTTTCTGCGTCACATTATGACCCTGGCACTCCAGCCATGCCGCAAAGTCGTCCGATGGAGTATTTTCGGAAGGGGCGGAAATGACAACATCCATCTGCGTCGCTTGAAACACTTGTGTCGAATCTCCGCCGATACTTTGTCCCATAAGAACGGACAAAACCATAAAAATTACAAAAAACGGCAGAACAGCGTAACTGTTCTTAACCAGTAATTTCATGTAAGTCTTAAGTACCGTCATATTAATGTCTCACTGATTGACTTTTGTCATCTCGTTTTGCCCTTGACAGCTCATGTCACTTCACGACCTCACAAACTCTTGAATTGTCGCTTTCGCATGAACAGAAGCGATGCGATGCAAAGAACGACTCCTGCAACGAAGAGAATCAGTATATTATCCGTGAATTCTTTCGTCGACTCGAGCACATTGAGGCGGTAAATCGTGCGGCTGATCATGTTGACCGGATTGTATTGATTAAGCCAAGGGAGGTTATTTTCGATAAAGATGCGCACCGGCGGTCCCATCATCCCTGAAGCGGCGCTCAGAAGGAGCATGAGCGTGACACCGAGCGGTACTTTCGCTTTGAGAGGCCACTTGTTCGATGCTCCGATAAACAGGCCGATTGCGATGCCGAAAAAGGCGGCAGTCAATACAAGGAGCAACGTCCTCCACGGATCCGCAAGATAATCGACCTTCCATACCCATTTCAGATAGAACAGAAGACCGATCGTCTGCAGAGAGCTCATCGCGACACCGGAAACAAGACCTGCCGCCACGTAAGAAAGACGCGATATCGGTGTCGTCGAGAGACGTGCGGCGAGCGGCGATAAGTTCGCTTGCATGTGGTGAACGATGCTGACACCGGAGAAATAACCGTACAACGCAAACATCCCGATGGACGCGCTCAATGTCACGTACAGCATGCCATCCTTTTGGTCGCCACGTTCGACATACCGCTTTGTAAAATCGAGCGAGCGTCCGGCGGCGTAGACAGAACCCACCTTCTTCAACTCCGACCCTATCTCGTGCAGAATCGTCTCGTTCACACCACCGCCGCGAACGAGAAGCACACCATTCGCCCGGTAGATGCCGTCGATATCCTTGTCGCGCAACAATGCGAGCGCTTCATCGCCGCTCACGTCTTTGACATTGAGCATATCGATCTGTCGAAAAGCGCCGGCAAACGGATGCCCCGGCTCAACGGCGACCGCGATGGGGTTCTGCTCCGACTGGACACTGGAGAAAGCAATGGCCATGAGAGACAGCAGCAAGATGGGGTAGATAAAACTCCAGAAAAGGGAACTTTTATCCTTAAGGCTCATTTTGACGTTGAGCGCCATATGAGAACAAAACCGCTTCACGTACTAGTCCCTCAACGCTTTCCCCGTCAGCTTCAGGAAAACATCGTTCAATGTCGGGAGTTCACTGTGAAGCGATGAGTAGTAAATCTTATGCTTTTTAAGCTCTTCAAGAAGGGTAGATAGGTGGTGACCGGGCGGTGTCAGCAAAATAACTGCCTTACCGTTCTCCTCAGAGACATCGACGACGCCCGGAATCTCGGTGATCATCTTCAGCACGGCTTCCGACGGTTCAGAGAGAACGAGGTGAACAGCTTCGGTCGGATCGACGAGATCGATCAGCTCTTCCAATGTCCCGGACGCCATATTGCGCCCCTCGTCCATGATCACGATGCGATCGCACAGCTCCTGCGCTTCTTCAAGGTAGTGCGTCGTGTAGAGAATTGTCGAGCCGTTCCGATTCATCTCCTTGATGCCTTCGAGTATGAAATTACGGCTCTGCGCGTCGACGGCGACGGTCGGCTCGTCAAACATGACGAACTCGGGGCGGTGGGCAATGCCGCAAGCTATGTTAAGGCGACGCTTCAGACCGCCTGACAGCTTTTTGGCGGCGAACTTCGTGTATTTCTCAAGCCCGACAAAGGCGATCGCCTCGCGCACCATCTCGTCGCGCTTGGCGTTATTCTGTTCGTAGAGACCCGCAAAGTAGCGGATGTTATCGATCACCGACAATTCGGCGAAAAAGGAGAGGTCCTGCGGCACAAAACCGATCCGCTGCTTCATGTCCATATCGTCCGGAGAGACGCGACGCCCGAACACCTCGACCTCACCCTCGTCAAAGGCGAGAAGCCCCAAAAGACAGTTGATGGCGGTCGATTTACCGGACCCGTTGGGTCCGAGAAGCCCGACGATTTCTCCCTCTTTTATCTCAAAATTGAAACGGTCCAGCGCGACAACTTCCTTGTAGCGTTTGACCACCTCCCTCATCGCACAAACATTCACGGCGTGTAATTACCTCCTGCGATAAATCGTCGAACAAGATGTCTCTTCATGAGCCTGTTTCGGATTAAAGGCAACGCGAAAACGCGTCCGACGAACACGCTCATCATAGGAGCATCGTGTAAATTAACGGCTAATAGTATGTTGTTTTTTAATTAACTCAAATGTTTGAAGGATCGGCAATATTTTAATCCAGCAGCGTAAGATCGCTCTCGGATGACTTTGGAGGATCAAACCGTGAGGCATACTCTTGCAGTTGATCAAAGAGTCCGCGGCCTTCGTCGATATAGTTCCGATAGAGGGCACACGTTTCGAGCAAGATCTCCTTATTAGCCTGCATGCCCTTAAGCTCCTTCTCGAACGCCTCCTCCTCATCGCGACGCTTGGCTCTGTACAGGAAAAGCTCCTGCTCCGCGCGCGTTTGGGCTGAGCGGACAATCGCTTCGCCTTCAAGGCGCGCTTCGCGGAGAATGTCCGCCGTGCGGTTAAGTTCCTCTTCGCGCTCTTCATAAAAACCGAGCTTCGTCCGAAGCTCGCAAAGCTGCAATTCCGCCTCCGTATGCCGGACGACGAGCGCTTCATGTTCCGCCAGCAAGGTCTCGTAAGCCTCTTGCATTTCATCGGTCAGCTCCGCTTCTTCACCATCGTCAATTCCCGCCGCCGTTTCATCACTTGACACGGCAACAACGTCGCTCTCTTCGATCGACGCGGCAACAAAAGGGCACTCCTCGGTCGGCGCGCCAACGACGACATCCTCATCGGTCAACTGTTCCGAGTCAACGCCCTCTTCTGAAACGATCTCGCTCTCTTCGATGAAGTCTTCTTCGGAGCTTACGTCGGCGGGGGCCTCCGCCTCGTCTCCCTCTCCATCTGAACCGTTCGCCTCCTGATGTGCCGCCTCGCGCTTCCATTTCGCTAGAAGCTCTTCCAATTTGGCCAAGTCTTCCGCCGCTTCGATCAACTCCGCTTTCATCTGTTCGACGGCGCGATGCTCCTCCATCACGAGCTCCTCACACACACCGCGTGCTTTAATCAGCAAGTCTTTGAATTTGCTGTAGACATCATTCTTGTCGTAGCCGAACATTGACGTTTTAATGTCAAGCCCTTTTACAAAAGAAACCATTTCTTTGTCAAAGCGATATTTAACGATTGTTTCCATGAGCACCCTCCTGTCTTCGCACGCCCCGGTGCAGAGATCGCCTATCGATTATTTCCCATAATACCGCATTGGCGCAACTGTGTTTTCGGCCAGCTCGCTCTGATGCGCTTTTACATTGTGCCGGCAAGCGGGCGGCGATTCGATTTAACTAACGCCCCTCCTGCCGGCACACTTCTTGTTACTGCGCTTGCATGACAGCCGCCAACACGTTTTCCGTAACCGCATTGGCGTTTCGTTTGCCTGCAAGCGTCCCGCAACAATTGTTTGAGGCCCGTCATCGGGACGTTTTACAAGTCAGAGCCTGACGCCCTTTTTCGTCGATCGGCTTGCGCCTTGTAACGTTTCAAAACGACGTAGGCGGCGATCGAGGCAAACCCCGCGACGGTCATCAGGACGCCTGCCGTAAAGC
>MTKW01001594.1_pt1 | contig 54255 bp, 47 predicted proteins | sample 1042761 | NCBI WGS metagenome assembly MTKW01 (sample SAMN06205366, study PRJNA360243) | anaerobic digester metagenome | biome: Wastewater treatment plant; feature: Anaerobic digester sludge; material: sludge; isolation source: anaerobic digester fed with sludge from wastewater treatment plant ... | reverse complement strand
AACCTTGGCCGGAGAAACTGTTGGGATCGACACCGGCATGACCGAACTGATCATAGCGGCTGCGTTTTTCCTTATCGCTCAGAACTTCATATGCTTCGTTTGCTTCTTTAAACTTATCTTCGGCTTCCTGATCACCCGGGTTTACATCCGGGTGATATTTTTTTGCCAACTTCCAATAAGCTTTCTTGATCTGATTTTCATCCGCGGATTTTCCAACGCCTAAGATTTCGTAATAATCGCGCTTTTCTGCCACTTGTTCCTCCGAGTTTACATGCTGATACCCGCCGCCTTATATGCGGCGGGTATCATTTACAAAATCATACCATAAATTGTCCTGTTACTGAATTTATTGAGGATCAGAACCGGCTTCCTTGAAATCTGCTTCGTAAGTTCCGCCGGCTGCTGAATCCTGAGACCCTGGCTGCTCAAAATCGCTTTGGTTCTGCTGGGCCTGCTTATACAGCTTTTCGCTAGCCTTATAGATTGATTGCTGCAAAGCTTCAGTATCAGTTTTCATAGCGTCTAAATTACCCGTCGAAATACTGTCTTTCAATTTTGCAATAGCCTGCTCGATATCTGAGCGGTCAATGGCTTCAAATTTATCACCGTCATCCTTAAGAAGTTTTTCAGCCTGATAAACAGCAGAATCGGCATGATTGCGGGTATCTACTTCTTCTTTTTTCTTCCTGTCTTCGGCCGCAAATTGCTCTGCATCCTTGACTGCCTTATTAATCTCTTCCTCAGTCAAATTAGAAGAAGCAGTGATCGTTATATGCTGTTCACGATTAGTGCCCTTATCTACTGCGGAAACATTTACGATTCCATTGGCATCAATATCAAATGTCACCTCAATCTGAGGGATACCGCGCGGCGCAGGAGCTATGCCATCTAAGTTAAATCTGCCTAAAGTTTTATTATGCTGAGCAAATTCTCGTTCACCCTGCAGAACATGGACTTCAACAGATGTCTGTCCGTCTGCGGCGGTTGAGAAGATCTGGCTCTTCCTGGTTGGAATAGTTGTATTTCTGTCAATAATTCTGGTCATCACGCCTCCCAGAGTCTCAATTCCCAAGGAAAGAGGCGTTATATCCAATAGAACCATCCCTTTAATATCACCGGACAAAACTCCAGCCTGAATTGCTGCACCTATGGCAACGCATTCATCGGGATTAATACCTTTAAACGGCTCCTGATTGAAATAATCCTTGACAGCATTTTGCACCGCGGGAATTCTGCTGGAACCGCCAACCAATAGTATCTTATGAATATCTGCCGGTTTCAGCCCCGCATCATTCATTGCGTTGCGCACAGGATTCATTGTAGCTTCTACCAAATCGGAAGTCATGTCCTCGAATTTTGCTCTGCTGAGTGTCAGCTCCAAATGTTTAGGGCCACTTTGATCTGCCGTAATGTAAGGCAGATTGATATTAGTCGAAGTTACCGAAGACAATTCGACTTTAGCTTTCTCGGCTGCTTCACGTAGTCTTTGCATCGCCATCTTATCAACTGACAAATCAATCCCCTGATCTTTTTTCATCTCAGCAACCATCCAGTCGACGATTTTTGTATCAAAATCGTCACCGCCCAGCCTATTATTGCCGGAAGTAGCCAACACCTCAAAAACACCATCGCCTATTTCCAATAAGGAAACGTCGAAGGTTCCGCCACCGAGGTCAAATACCATGATTTTCTGCTCGGATTCTTTATCCAGACCATAAGCCAAAGCTGCCGCTGTAGGCTCATTAATTATACGCAGCACATCCAAGCCGGCAATTCTGCCTGCATCTTTGGTTGCCTGACGCTGGGCATCACTAAAGTATGCAGGAACAGTGATGACGGCCTGAGTAACTTTTTCACCCAGATATGCCTCCGCATCAGTTTTGAGTTTTTGCAGCACCATTGCGGAGATCTCCGGTGGCGTATAGGTAGTACCATCTATGGTTGTCTTCCAGGAAGTGCCCATCTCGCGTTTAACAGACTGGATAGTACGGTCCGGATTGGTAATAGCTTGACGTTTGGCAACTTGTCCTACCAGACGCTCACCTTCTTTTGTGAAGGCAACTATCGATGGTGTAGTTCTGTTACCCTCAGCATTCGGTATTACCACTTGATCGCCACCTTCCAGGACGGCTACTACAGAATTTGTTGTTCCTAAATCAATACCAATTACTCTTGCCATAATTTATCCTCTTTCTGCTCGTTTACGAGTTTCAATTTCTATTTTTATACCGCATTGCGGTCATATACTAATTTGCTACTTGTACTATCGAATGTCTAAGCACCCGATCATTTCTTATGTATCCTGACATAAAAACTTCTGTTATTTCCTGTACAGCCTTCGTCTCATCTTCAATATGTGATACTGCATGATGAAGATTAGGATCAAAAGTCTCGCCTAAAGCTTTAATCTCCCGAATATCCAAACCGGCAAATATCTCTTCCAGCTGCTTGCGGATCAACTGAACGCCCTCCGCAAAAGCTATTGTCTCGGAATTAGTGCAGTTTTCCGCCAGTTCCAGAGCTCGATCGACATTATCCAGAACCGGCAAAAATTTGCAGACAACATCGGAGATGGAATCAGAATACAAGGCTTCTTTCTCTTTACGGGAACGACGCCGAAAATTATCGTATTCTGCAGCCAGGCGCAAGTACTTATCCTCTAATTCTTTATACTTTTCCTGTTCTTTTTCTGCTGTATTGGCTTCAGCCTCTACGGCAGTATCAGCTTGTCCGGCAGCTTCCTCACAGACTTCAGCCCCTTGTTCCTCCCTCTCTTCTACAGATAGCTTCTCTGACTCATTGCTTGCCTTTTTATTCATCTTTTTTTCCATATATCCTCCATTAGGATTTTTGTCATTCGTGCAATTATTTCTGTTCTCGTTCGTCAGTTTCGCAATATCCGACGCGCGCCTTCATCTGATCGGTCAGAGCACGGTTGACAAAGTTTATCTGCGAGATCGTTCTTGTATAGGGCATCCTGCGCGGGCCAATCAAACAGATTTGCCCGGAAAGCTCTCCACCAATGCGATAAGTTGTCGTGATAAACGAACAGTCATCCATACCGTCCAAATCAATTTCCTGGCCAATCCGTACCATGAAGGCCGGCCTGTCGTCAGTTTGCTTGCCCTCATTTCCACTTTCCTCTGAGAAATTAACCGCAATGGTGTCCTGGTAGTTTCCCGCTTCTTGTGCCCGCCATTCATCGAGATAAGCAGCCACTACATGTTCTTTATGTAATGTTGTTAGGAAACGCTGCGCTTTTTCTATATTGTGGAATTCCGGATAGTCTAATAATTTATGTACGCCTTGCAGATACATGTCCAGGTGTCCCGCTTGTTTTATTGAGACATAGGCTTCATATAAGACCTGATTCAGCAACGGTTCAGGAATAGTGCTGCCATCAACGGCCGCTGTCACAGTAACTAGAGTAATATCATCCAGGCGTATTCCCTGCAACCCGCGCTCTATAGCTGCCGCAAGTTCAACCAGCTGTTGATCGGAAATAATATTGGGAATTCTGACTACCCGGTCTTTTACAATACCCTCCGACAACACGACAACTACAAGAGCGCGTCCCGGCTCAATCTGCAAAATTTTGATCTGTTGCAGCGACGAGGAACCATAACGCGGTGTTAAAACCAGTGATATATAGTTAGACTGTTCGGACAGTACAGCCGCGGCATGCTCAATTAAGCTTTTAGCTTCGAGCATGGCTCCGGATAGAAACCCAACGATATAATCTTTAATTTCTTTGGATAATGGTTCAAGCACGATCAAATTGTCGATATATGCTCGGTATCCCTTGTCAGATGGTACCCGTCCGGAAGAGGTATGGGTTTTCTCTAAATAGCCCATTTCTTCCAAATCAGCCATGTCGTTACGTACAGTGGCAGGGCTGATATCGAGTTTATGCCTTCTGGTAAGGACTTTGGAGCCAACCGGCTCGGCAGTCTCAACATAGTCTTCAATAATAGTCTTCAGCAGCCATTTCTTGCGTTCGTCCATCATGGTCGGCTCCTCCCTTATCCATAATTTAGCACTCGTTGCTCCCGAGTGCTAAATTGATCTTACCATCAGCTTAATATACTGTCAATAATAGAGATACGGGAGTTACAAAATCAGCCTGTTTCTTAGCGGCAAATATTACTGCTTGCTAAATTACTTAAAGATTGCGAATTAGATAAATTCAAGAAAAACTTGATTTGCCAAATCCAAGCCCAGCCTGGTAAGCCTGATTGAATCAGCTTCCGGCTGCAACAATCCTCTGCTTTGCAGTTTGGAGATTTGCTCGGCAAATTCCTGAGTAAGTTCTGCGCAATGTCTTTTTCGGAAGTTCCGGCTGCTGACTCCGGACAAAAGTCGCAAGCCCAGCAAGACTGTTTCTTTCCTGGCAGCTACTTCATCGACTATTTCTTCTGCAGTTCCGGGGAAAAAACATTCAGACTGCCGCTCACTCTTGTCAGTTATGTTCGAAGCGGTCAAATATAGACTATTTACCCTTTCCAACCATTTGAACAGGGAGGCTATATTGCCACGTCTGACACCGCCCAGATAACTGTGTGCTGCCGGACCTAATCCCAGATAACTATCTGCCTGCCAGTAAACCAGATTATGTCTGCTCTCCTCGCCTCGGCGCGAAGCATTGCTGATCTCATAAGGGAAAATGCCTGCGTTCTCCAAGCTATATAGAACCAGGTCATACATCTCACGCTCCAGTTCTTCAGTAGGCAAAAGGTCGGGGCGATCCCCATATCGCAATGCAAAGGGCGTTCCTGCGGCAATGGTCAGACTATAATATGATATATGACCTATTGGTAATTTAGTAACTAAAGAGAGCGTTTCCCGCAGATCAGCCAGCGTTTGTCCAGGTAGACCAATCATCAGATCAACAGCAATTCTGTCGATCCCGGCTTTCTCCGCACGAAGCACATCTTTTATGCAGGCATCCGCAGTAGTTCGACGGCCCAGTACTCGCAGCAGGTGATCAGAAGTGGATTGCAAACCAAAACTGAGCCGATTAATGCCCAAAGCGCGTAAGGAAGAGATATCTTTGAGTCCGGGATTTGCTTCCAAGGTAATCTCGGCATCTGTGCGGATACCGAAGGTATTGCTGATAAGACCTAGCTGCTCTGACAGCAGCGAAGGCGGTACCAGCGAAGGTGTGCCGCCTCCGTAATAAATAGTATGCAAAGGGCTTGTATAAAATGCTCCGTTTACAGCAGCAATATAAGATAATTTAATCTCCTTCAAGATGCCCTGGTGCCATTGCTGCAGACTCGCATCTTCAAAGGGTATGGAATAAAAATCGCAATAATGACATTTATGCAGGCAGAAAGGAACATGGATATAAAGTGCTGTTACTCTCTGTCTGGCTGCAAAAGTATTCTGCAATTATTTCTCGCTCTCCGGATTATATGTATTCATAATTTATAAAGACATTATCTCACTTTCTGTTCAACTTGAATCCGGCGGGTTCCCTTTGCATTGCCTTCACAATAATAAAAGCAGTATTGTTAATGCGTTGTTCTAATCTGGGCAAATCACGCATGGACACAGCCACACTTGCAGTATTGCTACTGTCAGAATTTACAGTTCGATTTGCAGGCTCAGACAGCGGTTGTGAAGGCTGCGGCGAAGGCGACAGGGAGAAATAATCTCTATTCTGGCTTTGGGCCATATCCATAAATAGAGCTGTAAGATAAATTGAAGAATCGAAGGGTGTGCCGGAAATTATGCCACCAGTGCTGCTGAAGCTGGGATTGCGGCTTTCCAGTCCCAGTTCCGCCAGATCTTTAATATTGTATTCGCCGGATTCAAAATAGACAACCGGTATATTTGCCAGGTCAAAGGGCGTATGATCTGAAAATTTTGAGGTCCATTCCGAGAAAATACTTACCCCGCCCCGGCCGGCATTAACACGCAAAGTTGATTGATTAGTATACAGGGAATAACCGTTATTAGTATTTAAGCGATAGCGGTAAAAAACGTCAGTGGCCTCATATAATTTTCTTCTCATATGGTAATCTTTCTGGTTGCCGGCTCTGACGGAATTTATGCCTGCGTGGGCATAGACTTTATCACCGGCAAAAATTGCTTCAACATTGTACATCGCCTCAAGAGTTGACCTCTCATCAGAACTGAGACTGGATAAATAAGCTTTAGCTCCGGCCTGGTTATCAGTTCCGGCTCCAAACAAAACAAAAGTAGTGTTAAAGCCCGGTGGATCATCGCGCATTGCCTTGGCTACAGATAGAACACAGGCAACACCCGAGGCATTATTATTTATCCCGTCATAGGTTCTGTAGTCAACGGGTATGGGGATTTCCCGCTCCATCTGCCAGACTGATTTATCAAGAAGATCATCCTCTACTGTCATGTCTGCAGAGATAGTCTCCTCTGTTGTAGTATTGATCGCTTCACCATCTGCTTCCTGTCCGCTGGATGACTCACAGGTTTTCATATCGGTTTGCTCCGCGATATCCAGATCAGTTCTGAAATCCGGACCAGTTACCAACACATCATAATGGGCTCCCACAATGCTCCATTTGTTGTCAAGATATTCAGAGGTCTCCTTTCCCTCTGCATCAAGCTTAATAAAACCACTGCCTTTAAGATGGCAGATGATATTTTGTGAATGTCGGATCTGGCCACTGTCACTTTTATAATCAAACTCCTGTATCTGCACTTGGAAACCAAGTTCTTCCAAGGCAGAAGCGATCATCAGGGCTGCCGCCTTTTCCTGATCAGATCCGGGGCTGCGATAAGGATAGCTCCGTGCCAGCTTCAGAGCAAAATCAGAACCAGCTGTACCGTAATCAGCATATCTAATCACATCATTATTGCCAAAACCGCAGCCAATGACTGACAAGGGAAATAGAAAAATAAGTATGATAACTAATAATCTGCTACACTTCTTATTTAGTGTCGGACAACAGAACATATAAAGAGCCTCATAAGTTTATTTTGTTTTGTTTTCTAATATTTTTCATTTTACTTGTTAGTTTTTGATACTGCAAACATACCAATATGGCTGTGCACTTATAGCGTCTTTCAAGCTATAATAAGAACAAGCAAGCGGGGAAACTAATGAGAAAATTATCTAAAGCTAAAGAATCAAAACGATTGGGGGATCGAAAACGAATTTGTTCACTCGGTCTGATAATGCTGTTGCTCGGACTGTCAATTGCTGTGCTTAATTCTGCCATTGTTGCTGCGCAGTTACCGTCACCTTCTGAGGAAGCCTTTAATCAGTCGCTGATTTACCGTAATTTTAAATTTGAGCACCAGCTCTTAGGAGTGGGAGTCTATGACGCAAAATGGGAACAGTTTCTATATGGCGATCAGCTCGAAGCAGAGCTATCAGTTCCTAGCGTTTCCAGATTAGTATTACTTAGCCTGGTTGCTGAACGTTTTAATCAGGATGACCTTATCTTTATCAGTAGTAGTGCTGCAGTTGCTGACCGCAATCTTGCTGCTCAGTCGCCGGACAATATCCTTTTATCCGGAGGTCAGCAATTCTCAGTCGAATATTTGGTATACCGCATGCTTTTTTATCACTCGGACGGCGCCGCAGTCGCCCTGCTGGAAGCCTTGGCCGCAAATGCCGGGGATGGCATCCGTCTGCTTAATCAACAAGCGGAGATAATGGGCTTGACCAGGACTAAAATATCTTCGATCAGATTGCATTCGCACAGCAATGATATTACTGATACCCCCATGCCTCAGAATACAACAACTATCACTGATCTGATTAAAATCATGCTTAGTTATCGCAATATGCCCAAAGTACAAGCCTGGCTCAGCACGTATGAAACTTTCCTGACAGTTAATTTCGATGGGCAGCGCCTATTATCTTTGCGCTCTCCAATATATCGTCTTTGGAGTCTGAGCGAAGGGCAAGTGAATCAGGCATTCAATGCACAAGATAGCAGTAGCCTGACCTTAACTGCCGGTACAACTAAAGAGGGTCATACTATCATTACCGCCTCTGTCGCCGCTAACAAGTCAAATATGATACAGGATGTATTGCGATTGTACAGTGCAATCGATAACTATTACGAAGAAACACCTCTGGTCAGTAAAGGCGAGAAAATGGCTGGTCTGAAGGAACGAGCGGAAAATGGTGATGTATTCGATCTGGTATACCTGGAAACAATCAATTATCTTCATCCGGAGGATGATCTCTTTCTGACTCAGGACATCGAGTATCAGGGTAATCCACCCTATTTGCTGCCTTTGACTGCCGGCACAATCACCGGCAAAGCTGTTTTTTCGCTGAAGAATGGTATGAAAATTTCTGCTAATGTAGGACCGGATAGAGATATTCTATCTTCACGGTCTCAGGTAGCTCTTTTTCTGCGGAACCTTAGTGCGAATCTAAATCTGGCTCGGCTTCTCTTATTTTTAGTGATACTGTTAATTTTGTTTCTGAGTTTTGCTTTGCTGCGCAATCTACTGCGTATATTTTATTATTGGCGGGCAATAAGGGGTTCTAAACGTCACAACTAGCTTCGCTTTTTAATGCGGTCCAACCAGAGCTGTGTGAGTCTACCCAGCAGATATGAAAATACCACAAAAATAATTTGCAGCAGAACTATTATAGCCGCCCATAATGCCAAACCATCGAGACCTTTAGTATCAATTACAAGTCTGTCTATACCTACGATCCAAATAACTGCGACTAATAATATAGTCATGATCAGGTGCAGAAGCAATGAGGCAGGAATGCGCGGCAATTTAGACTGGAGCATTAAGAACAATAAGGGAAATAGGCCAAAAAAGGTCAAGAAACTAAGGCTTTTAATCACGCCGGGCCATAACAAAGCCAGGATCGCAACAGTCAGATAGACGGTGAAAGCAGCCTTCTTACCCCATTCCAGCCAGGAAATAACTACACATAAAGAACTGATGGCTAAAATAAAAAAACGCCCTGTGGGCAAATAAGTCGATAAAATAATCATGATCCAGGCAAGCGCAGTCAGCATGCCGTTCATAGCAATCCGCTTCGCAAGATTTGTCTCAGTGTTGGCCATTATCCTATCTAAAGAGAATTCTGTCACTACATGCAGGTGCAGAGATCTCCGCCCATACATTCACAGCAGCTGTCCGCACAGCAAAGACAGGCCAGATCATCACAACAACCGGACTGATTAGATCCATAGTAGGTCCGGCCGAAAGGATTATGTGGTTGACCTTGTTGCTGACCATACCAGGAATTATAACCGCCTTGCTGTTGTGATTGGTGTCCAGCCTGCTGATTACCGGAAGTCAGGTCATCATATGCCTCATTTATTTCCTGCATTTTCTCTTGCGCCAGATGCTCAAGAGGATGATTTTTGTAGTGGTCCGGGTGGTATTTCTTTACTAACTCGCGATAGGCACGTTTAATTTCATCCTCGCTGGCGCCGGGACGAACACCTAATACATCATATGGATTCTTTTTTCTTGCAGCCATTTAATTCTCCGTCTTCAGTCCGGATAGATCAAAGCTTAAGTAGCTTCTCCCCTCTCATAACAGTCTGTCTTACTGCGGGCAATCCTTTCACAATCACATTGTAAATAATTGTTCCGTCTCTTTCATATGGCAGTAGAGCAAAAATTCGATCAAGCTCGACTTCTTCAACAATTAGCATTGAATCCGCCTGTACCCTGGCAGCTTCAACAGCCAAGCCTGCAAACGGATTCCACTCATTATTATGTAGGTCTTTATCCAAATCGTCAATCGCATCAATCAGATAAGCCCAGCAGCCTAGGCGAGCACCACCGATAGTAAGTGCCTGTACTATCTCATCCGGAAGAGCCGGTAGCACCTGCTTTGCGCCTTCGGCAAATATTTTGGCTAAAATCGAGCCGAACTTTTCCGCTACGGCAGGATCCGGCGGGCCTGTTTCATCAGCCGCGAGCTCTTTGATGCCTGTGGAAATTGCCTCACCGAGTTCGGGATAGACAGACAGTATACGCTTTCCCGCTGAGGCAAAACCGCAGGAGAGCAATCTGCCTCTGATTTTCTTTTCATCAACAGCATCATCTTGCGCTTTCAGCCACGTCAGTAGCACGGCCATGTCGGCGGAAAAATTCAAGGCAACATGATCTCTGAGGATTGGTTTCTTCTTAAATGGATTAAGGACACATGTATCTTGTACAACTATTGCATCTTTAGCTGATAAGGCAAGTAATAACAGCGCCAAAAAAGTCAGATCATATGACACCGCCAGACGGGGAATCTGTCCGTGGTTCTCAGAAATAGTTTTGCATATGCCGCAATAACAAGCTCTAAAGCGGGCAAATTCCCTCATCAGCAGTTCAGGTTTGTCTGGTCTGATATATCCGAACATTTACTTATCCGCTTAATCCGGTCTGTATGTTTCCTTGAGCGTAACTACTCTATTATAGATAGGTGCAGCAGCAGTGCTCAATTTTGAATCCTCCTTAAAATAACCAAGACGCATGAATTGGAAACCGGCTGGACTGTCCATAGTGCTAATTGCCGGCTCTAATTTGGCATGGGAGATAATGGTTATAGAATCCGGATTGATTAAATCTTTGTAATCAGCGTCATGCGCATCAGGATCAGGTACCGTAAACAATTTATCGTAGAGTCTGATCTCTGCATCCTGACAGTCTCGCTGGTTTACCCAATGAATGGTGCCTCTGACTTTAATACCGTCCGGCGCAACCCCACCCTTACTTTCAGGCAAGTATTCCGCTGTCACTTCACTGACTTGGCCGGACCCATCCAATTTATATCCGGTACAGCGAATTACATAGGCTGCTCGCAATCTGACCAGATTCCCGGGATATAGGCGGAAATATTTCCGTGCGGGTTCAATCATAAAATCATCGCGCTCAATCCACAAATCGCGGGAGAAAGTAATATCATGACTGCCCTGCTCCGGGTAAAAGGGATGGTTATCAACAGTGAAACTCTCTTCCCTGCTGACCGGATAGTTCTCTATTGTTAACTTGATCGGATCCAGCACTGCCATCGCTCGCTGAGCTTTCTCGTTCAGATCTTCGCGTACACAAAATTCTAAAAAGTCAAATTCCACAGTCGACGGCACATTGGATATCCCATTGCGCTCATTGAATTTAAGTATCGCTTCCGGCGTATAGCCTCTTCTTCTCATGCCGCACAAAGTAGGCAAGCGGGGGTCATCCCAACCATCAACTATTTCCTCTTCAACCAGAATCCGCAGTTTACGTTTGCTCATGACCGTATAATTAATACCTAATCTGGCAAACTCCACCTGACGGGGTCTACCAGGCAAATCACAGTTATTTATGACCCAATCATAGAGTGGACGGTGGTCTACGAATTCTAAGGAACAAAGTGAATGGGTGATCCCTTCCATGGCATCTGATATCGGGTGGGAGAAGTCATACATCGGATAAATCAACCAATCATCTCCGGTGCGGTGATGAGTTTCCCTCATAATGCGATATAGTACGGGATCGCGTAGATTCATATTCCCTGAACTCATATCTATCTTGGCTCTTAGCGTCATGGCGCCATCAGGAAATTCTCCCGCTCGCATTCTGCGGAACAGATCTAAACTCTCCTGCGGGTCACGATCACGCCAAGGAGACGGTATACCGGGACTGGTCAATGTGCCGCGACTCTCACGCATTTCATCAGCTGACTGTTCACAAACATAGGCTAGATTGAGTTTGATCAGACGCTCTGCCTGACGATATGTCTCCTCAAAAAAATCCGATGCATAGAAAAAACGATCATCCCAGTCATAGCCAAGCCACCGGATATCTTCCTGGATAGCATCTACATAGCTGGTATCCTCTTTGCTGGGGTTGGTATCATCCATTCTTAAATTACAGAGACCGCCATATTTCTCGGCCGTGCCGAAATCGATATAGATAGCTTTCGAGTGACCGATATGAAGATAACCATTTGGCTCAGGGGGAAAACGGGTATGGATTTTAAGGCCATAGTGTCTTCCGCCGGGAGCAAGATCCTGCTCAATAATATCGTGGATAAAATTTCCGCTCATTAGTGCAGTTTTATCATCTTTTTCATTGTTTAGATCTTTTGTCATCTGTTTTTTCCTTTGCATGAATATTCATTCCAATATTTAGATTGGATAATTATAGCAGAGTATTTCTAAAAAATACTCCATAAAAAAATTTCTTTGCTTAATTATTTTGTTGCAGGAACACTAATGCCTGTTCCAGGCGCTGCATTGATTCAGCTTGGTCTAAAATCAACATCAGTTCTACAGCACCGCCCGGCGTAACTGAGCGACCGGACAGACTTGGTCGTATAGCTCCCATTACCTGACCGAGTTTATACCCGCTCTCCGCAACATATGCTTGAATAGCCGATAATATCTCATCATGCTCCCAAGTAGTGAGCTGACTGAGCTTGGGGATGAGATCTGTTAGTATGATCAAAGCCACTTCGGGCTGTAATTTAGAGCGTTTTTGTCGATACAGATCCAGATTCAGCGGATCAGCTGCAACAAAAAAGTCGATTTGTTCAGGGATATCCGATAAGCGAGTTATGCGGGGTTGTAATAGCGCAGCCAGAAGCGCGAGATTGTAATCCTGACTGCCTAATACCTGATCAATCAGTGGCTTGATCAGATCGGCAAAATCCTGCGGTTGCATAGCACGCAGATATTGTTCGTTGAACCAGTCGAGCTTAGCCATCGAAAACACCGCCGGAGATTTACTAATGCCGGAAATGGAAAAGACTTGTTCCAAATCCCGGAGTGAATATATCTCGCGGGTATCGTCTCCCGGTGACCAGCCTAAGAAAGCGATATAATTGATAATCGCTGCAGACAGATAGCCGTGATCAAGCAGTTCGGCAAAACTGGTAGCGCCATGACGCTTGGACAATTTACTGCCGTCCTCACCTAAAATTAAAGGCAAATGAACATAGACCGGAACCTCCCAGCCCAGGGCTTCATAGAGAAGATTATACTTTGGAGTTGATGAGAGGTATTCGGAACCACGAACTACATGGGTGATCCCCATAGTATAATCATCAATTACATTGGCAAAATTATAAGTTGGGAAGCCGTCAGACTTAATAAGAATCTGATCTTCAAGCTCCTCATTAGCGACTGAAATTTCGCCAAACACCTCATCACTAAAAGTTGTAAAACCGGTCAGAGGCATTTTCTGACGTATCGCATACGGCTCGCCGGCTGCCAGGCGAGCCGCGACTATCTCCTGCGGCAGATCACGACAGTTGCGGTCATAACTGGCAAACTCCTGATCAGAAATTCGCTCCTTACCGCAGAAACAATAATATGCCTTACCCTTACTTACCAATTGCTCAGCATAGGGCAGATAACCTGATTTGCGTTCAGACTGTACATAGGGGGCATAGGGGCCTCCCATATCCGGTCCTTCATCATGATGCAGGCCGCAAGCCCTAAGCGTCTGATAGATAACTTCGACTGATCCCTCAACTATTCTCTCCTGATCAGTATCTTCTATGCGCAAAATAAACTGACCGGAGTTTGACCTGGCAATTAGATACGCATACAAAGCGGAACGCAAATTACCAATATGCATAAATCCGGTCGGACTTGGAGCAAAGCGGGTGCGAACAGTTTTTGTTTTTGACATCTTGATCTCCTCTTATCAAGTCAAATGAGCACATCAATAGGATATGCCAAGAAATTTCTGTGCATATCCGGAGAACCCACAACAGAGCAGGTTCTAGTAATATTGAGCACGTTTTATCTTTTTGGATGTATTTTTCTCAAATTCTTCGGTACGTATCTCTATTCTGCGCACTGCTTTATAGGCAACCATATTCTGGTTAACTTCTTTGACAACATCTTCCAAACGAGCTCTTACTTCAGGTGAATCCAGCTCCTTGCCTTTTAACTCCTCGATCTGATCTATCTGTTCCCTGTCCGGGAAAATAATGGCTCTAAGCAGCATATGACCTTCTTCTTCTATAGCATGAACAACAACTTCTTTGATCAAGGGATTTTCCAGCAATAGAAATTCGATCTCTTCCGGGAAAATATTCTTGCCATTGCTGGCGACAATCACGTTTTGCTTGCGACCGGTGATGATGACAAAGGAATCTTCGTTGATATAACCTATGTCGCCGGTATGGAAGAACCCATCTGCATCAATCGCTTCGGCTGTCAGCCCGGGATTCTCATAATATCCCAGCATCACATTGTGGCCTTTACCAACGATCTCGCCATAGCCGTTTTCGTCCGGATTGATAATTTTCACTTCCACCCCGGGCAGCGGAAGACCCGCTGAACTGTCATTGTAATATTTATCTCTATTCAGAGCCAGGATCGGAGCACATTCCGTAAGTCCATAGCCTTGGAAACAGTGGATACCTAGATCTCGCAAATTGCTCAGCAAATCGGCCGAAACTGCGGCGCCGCCGACAATCAGAAAGCGCAAGTTAGGTCCGAGCAAGGCATGGATGTCTTTAAATATCTTTTTGCGGATATCAATGCCGATTTTCATTAAAAATCGAGATAGCTTAAGACCGAATTGAAATTTTCTCTTGACTTTAGGATCAGAATCAATTTTGCGCATGATGCCATTATAAATATTCTCCACAATCAGTGGCACCATAAGGACATATGCCGGCTTAACTTCTTTCAAGCTGGGCAGTATATGACGCAAACCGGGACAAATGGCAACCGTAGTACCCCGGTAGTATTCACACAGAAAGCCGCAAGTACATTCATAGGTATGGTGAATCGGCAGGATAGAAAGACATGTATCCTCCGGACCGATATAAACCATTGAACACATTCCCATCAAATTGGTACAGATATTGCGATGACTGAGCATGACTGCCTTGGCATTGGCTGTTGTTCCCGAAGTAAAAAGAATAATTCTCATTTCGTCAGGATCTATTTCAATTTCATCATAGCTGAGATTGCCCTTATTTCTAATCTCATACCCACGCTCCAATTGATCCCAGAAATACAAACTACCCGTTCCTTCACCGGGAGGATCCATAGCAATTGTCACGGGTGGCAAATCATCTTTGATGGCATCCAGAGTACCAAAAGCAATATCAGAATACACCAAAATATCAATCTTAGAACGCTTGATCATCATTTTGAGTTCTGCTGCAGGAAGCTCCTTATCCAGAGGGACAATAATTCCGGTACCGCACACTGTTGCAAGATATGTGATATACCATTCATATCGGGTTTCGCCAATTACACCAACGCGGACACCGGCAGGAAATTCTTGATGTAAATAGCTGCCGAAGGCTTCAAAATCATCCGCCGCCTTGGCAAAACCAATGGGCAGAAAGTCTTTCTCATCTTTACGCTTTTGTTTGAGCTCGGGATCGTGCGGACTTACTTTTCCGGCTGCCACCGGATCCTTGGTAAGGTAAGCATTATTGTACGAATAAAGCATCCTGCTTTGCTGCACCATGTCTTTGAGATCACGGATCTTACGCACCTCATATAAGGGATAATTATATATTTTACTTTGTTTTTCCATAGTTCCTCTCAATTTAAAATACATCTACACTCTAAATATAATGGCCATACAATGACCGCACTCAGAAAACTACTAATAAAGTCAGAATCCCCGGCCGCCACCGCCGTGCGAACTACCGCTGGAGCCTGAGTGGCTGCTGGAGCCGCCGCCACCACCGCTACTGCCGCCACCACCGCCACTGCTCGAACTGGTAGAAACACGGCGCACATCAGTATCTGTTCGAACATAGCTATCCTGCTTCAACAATTCATTGATATTAGATCTAGCCTTGACATCATAGATATCAGGTACTTTCTGCGAAGCATAACGAATTCTGGTTCTAACATAGAAAACCAGCGCAATCGCCGAAGCGATTAAAAATGCCCGCTTTAGCTCAATCCCGGTCAGGTATTTCTTCGTCAGCAACTTTGTCGATCCGGCAGTACCGCTCTCATTCCAGCCTTTTCTCAGATTCAATTCGACCTGATCGAGAAAGATGTAAGGCGCCATACTGTAATCACCAGCTGAGAGATCAGCATATTTAAAAATTTCATCCAACAAATGCTCAATTCTGGCATCGGTGAACAGAGGAATCGCCTTACCAGTCGTCGATATCCAGACCTGTCTGGGGTCGAGAGAAATTAGAAGCAGGACGCCGTCCTCACCATATTGATGATAATCAAAAAAATCATCTGCATAGTCCCTGGCCCAGATCTGATCCGGCTTGTCATTTGTGTCTTCCGATAAACGCGATGAATCAGCAGTAACAATTACCACGCTCAGGTCATATTCATCGGAGACAGCCTCTGCCTTTCGGGTCATCTTTACTTCATCTTTCTCTGAGAATAGATCAGCCTGATCAACTACCAGAGGCGACCTGGTCTGCCCCGGGACATCCTTGGCAGCTTCACTCCTGACCTCTGCACCTGTTTCATCATGTGCCTTGGCTACAAAAGGGGTGGGTGATTTTTGTGACTGTTGGGGCTGATAGTTGCTTTTGGCCGGCCTTGGGCTTAAAGGATGATTCGAGGCCGGCAAAAGAAACCATAGTCCCACCAGTACGGCCAGCCCAATCAACAGTATCTTGTTCCATCTGCTTTTGTCAAAGCTGGGGACACTATCTTTAAAATCTGAAACAATATTGCGCTGCTGATCAGCGCTGGCTACTTTGCCGCCTTCCCAATTAGACTGTGTCATATGAAATACCCCAAAATTAACAATATAGCAGTCAGCGCTGCACCCAGAATCGCCGTGGCCAGAAGCAGACGTTTATTGCTGACCGGCAGTCCGCCGAAAGTCTGACCGGTAACACCATTCATGCAAAACAGATAAGTTATATCCTTCCTCCTATAGGTCAGAAGCCAGAAAGGGTACATTAGTAATCTCCAATTGCTGAGCTCCAAGGGAGTAAATTCTATCAGCGGATTTGTGCTGTCAAAGTCAATGCTGATACTATCTTCCAATGCTCTGGGAGCACCAGCATGAATCTTTGTTCTAAATTCCGCCTCAGCCTGCTCGCGTTCAATATTCTTCATCTCCGCGAAGAAGCCCTGCAAAAATGCGGGGTGAAAAGTTTTGACCTCACCTGCCGAGAATGGTTTCGCGCCGATTACCAATTGCTCTGCAGCTTTGTCATTGGCCAACGCAGTGATATCGTTGGACTCAAAGAGACCCTCGCGGTGGAGATCATAAATTCTCCTGGTGGTGGTAATATATTCTCCGCTCCGGCTTTCACTAGTATCAATGCCTTCGCCTGTGATGCGATAATTAGCTGCGCCGTCAGCCTGCCAGAAAGGCAGATAAACTCCATGCAGTTTTTCCAGATGTTCCTGAGTCCCGAAGTCAAGCGGCGTAAATTTTTTACCTTTCGACCACTTCTGAAAAGCCTTTACCACTTCTTCCCTATCCACCGCAAAGGGAACAACTCCATCCGGGGCGAAGCCTTGAGCTATCCGCGGCGCCAAAACAACCGGATTATGACAATAAAAACAATAAGTTGCCAGCGTCGTATCATCTGTCCAGACATTAGCGCCACAACTACCGCAACTGTAACCATACAAGGGCTCCTGCGGCGTCTCCGCAGCCGCAGTGCCTGCTTGACTTGCCTGCTGCTCTTCCTGATATTGTCTAATCAGTTCATCCTGGTCAAAAACACTACCGCAGTATTCACAATGGATCTGACTAGCACCAGGATCAAATACCATCGGCCCTGCACAAGCAGGACATTTCATTGTTTGAGCATCCGCCATAATCTACTCCCAAAGATCGTTTTGGGCAGCTCAAGAAAATTCCTACATGCCACCCACTGCAATTATACTATTAAATTTGGACCTTAGTAGTTATCTTTCTACTATATATACTCGCCTATACTCGCCCGGACCTCTAATCGGTTTAATAAACTACGCCACTGCAAAATTAACGGCTTATTAATTTTCTAATGTCGCCACTGAGCTTGGTTAGATTAATTTTGTCAAAATACTCCAGTATGGCGACCGCATATTTTCGGGAAGTGCCGATTTGATCCCGAAAATCACCCAGCCGCAATTCTCCGGATTCATGCAGAATGCTGAGCACAAGTTCTTTTGCCTTCTCAATATTATCTCTGTGGATAACGATTTGTGCATTAAGTCTGATCAGAAGCCCCCTACTGATGAGATCTGACAAGAGACTTTCGGGATCCAGCTTCTGATCAATTTTGGCCAACATCTGTTCCGTATCCTCGGGGCTGAAACCTTGTTCGAGATAATTGTTTAACAGCTCCTGCTCGGCACATTCCTGAGCCGGTGTCAAAATGATGCGAAAATCAGGCAGAGAGATTATACCGGCAGCTTCCGCAATCACTCCTCGATCAACTAAGAGTGAAATTATACTATCGCTATGATTTAATTTAGCTTCCGGCAAAATCCTTGTTCTCAACTCTTCCCTTTTGATTCCAGGACTGAGCGGGTTCTCTGCGTGATGTAATGTCAGTATATTAAGCACAATTTTCTGTAAATCTTCTATAAATTTCGAACTCAGGACAGTCTGATCCCGCAAGAGGAAAATTAGTTTTTCTCTCTCCAATTGCTCAAGAATAGCTTTAGCCTTCTCAGACGGCAACTGATCTGCACCAGCCCTTTTCAGAGCTGATTTCAGATCCCCAAAGTGCGGACTAGCAGAATCAACAGCTAATATCAATCTCTGTTTCATATCATCTGAGGCTAATAATTGAAGGCGTTTCATCCATTGCTGTGGGTTTACCTTGCTGGTAACAGGTGCGGGATCGAGGACAATTCCACCACCGATAGTGTGCAAGGGCGAAAAGAAGCGCAAGATGAAACGGTCACCATAAGATGCAACAATATTCTCATCGACAGATAGTCTGCCCCAGCCAATCTGCCCGGGTTTCAGCTCATTGCTATCAAATAAGCGCAGGCGCGCTACTGTTTCACTAGCGCCATGATGCAAATGCAAATACGAACCGGATTTAATAGTATATGGTGAATTAGAGAGAATATTAATCTTAACATCCAGCATCCGGGTTGGTATTAGACTATGAGATTGGGCCAAAACTTCGCCCCGCAATACGTCGGTACGGGAGATAGAAGCCAGATTGATAGCAGCTCTTTGTCCTGCAAAACCGCATGTTTGATCTTGACCATGGACTTGAATATTACGTACCCTGACTTCAGTTTCTGACGGATACAGCATGACTGTCTCGCCAACTTTCAATTGTCCTTCGATTATAGTCCCGGTAACAACAGTACCAAAACCCTCCATGCTGAATACCCTGTCAATAGGCTGACGAAACGGTAGTAATGATTTTGTGCTGTCAAGTTTTGTCAGAATGGATATGATCAATTCACGCAGCTCGGCAATGCCGTCACCTGTATAGGCGGAAACTATACACATAGGTGCCATTTCCAGAAAAGTGCCGGTACAGACTGAGCGAACATCGTCCTGCACCAGCTCCAGCCATTCCTGACTGACAAGATCTTTTTTTGTCAGGACAATAATCCCTTGAGGTATACCCAACAACTGCAAAATATCCAGATGCTCTCTGGTCTGAGGCATTACACCTTCATCGGCAGCAACAATCAGAAGCACCAGATCTATGCCGCCTGCACCGGCCAGCATATTGCTAATAAATCTTTCATGACCCGGAACATCAACAATACCAGCTTTACCGCCGTTAGGGAGATCCAGCCAGGCAAAACCTAAGTCAATCGTGATTCCCCGCTTTTTCTCTTCCTTGAGTCGGTCGGTATCAATTCCGGTCAAGGCCTTGATTAAAAGTGATTTTCCGTGGTCGACATGACCTGCTGTTCCAATAATACTGTGTTTCATTGTCTCCCCTATCTGCCAAAGCATAGTTAAGAGGTCCCGTCAAAAGAGCATGCCCAAATGGATTAGCTACTCTATAGTACTCATACCGGCTGTTTTAATAGCATCAGCCAGTATATATAGATCATCGTCCTCGATACAGCGCAGATCAAAGATCAACTTATTATCATTAATATAGGCGATCACAGGCGGACTGCCGAGTCTTAACCTTTGTTCGATATCAGTTAGTGAGCAGACTGCGGAGTCAGCAGGAATTGCGACAGCCCAAGAAGCGAGAGTAATACCGGGAGCTGAGCCGGCGCCTATTTCACCACGACATGGAATCAACTGCGCCTTCATATTTACTGATAGCAATAAATCAAGCAAGCTCCGGGCACGCTCTTTAATCTTCTCCTCGGAAATAGTCAATAGGCGGTAGAAAGGTATAGTCTCGGATAGTGAGTCAGGATCCTGATAGCTTCTTAGCGTTGATGTCAAAGCTGACAGAACTAACTTATCAACACGGAGGACTCTATGCAGTGGATTTTTGTGAAGTTTTTGCACAATTTCAGACCGACTAAGGATAATGCCGGCCTGAGGTCCACCCAGCAATTTATCGCCACTGAAGCAAACAGCATCTACCAGCTCAAGAACAGAAGGTGTCAGTTGCGGCTCGGCAGCTAGAATAGAAGGTGGCTGCGGATGCAGCAGACCGGAACCAAGATCGTAAATTAAAGGCAGACCGGTTTCCCTGGCCAGGCAAGATAGTTCAGCTAAGCTGGCCTCTGAAGTAAAGCCTTCAAGCCGGAAGTTTGATCTGTGCACTTTCAGTAGAGCGGCAGTATTTTCTGTAACAGCCGCAGCATAATCCGAAAGGCGGGTTCGGTTGGTGGTGCCGACTTCTTTCAGCATAGCGCCGCTTTGAGTCATGATTTCCGGGATACGAAACGAACCACCAATCTCAACCAGCTCACCGCGCGAAACGATGACTTCCTTGCCTTTAGCCATAGTATCCAGCAACAGTAACAACGCCCCGGCATTATTGTTAACGACCAGAGACTCTTCCGCGCCGGTAAGCTTATTCAAAAGTGAGCTCACATTTTCGCAACGCTTGCCTCTGCTGCCCATTTCCAGATCAAATTCCAGATTACTGTACCCGCGACTGGTTTCAATAATAGACGTGATGGCAGAATCAGATAGTGGCGCCCGCCCCAAATTAGTATGTAGGATGATCCCGGTGGCATTCAGCACCGGTTGCAAGTCATGCCTGTGGTCGAATTCTATTAAACTTTCCGTTTCACGGGCAATATCTGCGATCTCCAGATTAATTATCGCTGGAACTATCTCTTCATGATCAAGTATAGCTTGCCTCTTGCTGGCCAGGAGCTCTCGTGCAGCTTCCCGCACAGGACCTGCTCCGTATTTTGCTATTAAGACGCAGAATAACTCCTCACTTAGCAGAGCATCTAGTTGCGGAATCTGACGCAACAAAAACTGTTTATCCATAATTCCCTCCGGCAGATTGTCTCATCTTATTCTCATCTTATATAGAGTATAATACACGAGATCAATAAAACTGAAGCCAGTACCAAAAGTCAGCGGGCGGAATATCAAATCGCGGATATGCGCAAATGCTCAAAACAAGTAGATCTTTACGGATTAGGATTAGCCCATAGTTCCAGATAATCCTGGTCCTGAATCAGAAATACTTTTTCCAGATCCGGATTGCTCATAGTGGACGGATCAAATTCACGATAGAAATAAACCCCTGTACCGCAGGAAATACTGATTGTACGTGGTACCGGAGACATTTTAGATTTTTTATCACCCAGTGCTTGCAAAGTTTCATAGAACTCTAGTGCCCCCAGATGAGTAGCAAAGGTCGCCACATATTGCTTGTCATTATCGCAGCTCATGTCTTTATCCTTTAAGGTCCGGGCGGAGCATCTTCCGCCCGGACAGTAAAAATTAGCGTGTCAACGTCAAAACGAATACTCCGCCTTCCTTAGTTTCCGATACTGTAAAGCCTTTGTTTTCTGCAAATCTGATAATATTCTCCCGGGGAGTCGGGTCATCAACTCTTACTTCAATGGTTTCCGCCCCTGAGGCGACAGCATTCCTAACCATTAAGACCGGTTCCGGACAGCTAAGCCCGCATGCATTCAATTGTTTCATATTAATCTTCCTTTCAGATATCATTTACTCCTTGTTATTATGTCAGATCAAACATCCGCTTTGCGGCGCGAATTGGCAAAACCCAGCAACAGAAGCAGTGCTACTGCTACCAGGACTGCTATCCGACCATTTGGCGTCGTGCCTTCACCACTTGAGGCCAACTTAAAGTTATGGCAAAATGCGGCCCCAAGACCCATTCCGATTACTGTGAGTGCTGAATCGACATTGCCGGTTCCGGTTAAGACCAGCTGGCGCATCGGACAGCCGCCAGCCAAGATTGAACCCAAGCCGACAACAAAGAGACCAATCATATTCCATAAACTCTCGGTATGCGCGACCGGCTGGCCTTCCATTCCCAAATTGAAGTTGCCGGTGACCAGATTCACAATCAGAGCTGATACAAAGATACCGATAGTTCCAAGCATCAGGGCCCAGTCGTTAAACATCAGCACATCTCTGACGCCGCCGGCTTGGCAAAGGCGGGTTTTTTGAACCATCATACCCAGTAACAAAGTGATCCCCAAGGCGAGCCAGATCGGAGCCTTAGCCGCACCCGGTCCCTCTTCCGAGAATGCCAGCAACCCAGGCGCTCCTACCAACAAAGCTAAAAACACCACTTGTACTGCAGGCATTATATATCCACCCAGAGCAGGCAAATCATAGGTCCTTCTCAAGCTGAAGCCCATTCTGAGGAACAATGTTCCCACAAAAACTCCGGCCACAAAACCAACGAAGCCGATCCAGGCGTTGAGATCCCCTGCCGCCATCCTCAGCACCATCCGCATCGGGCAACCCAGGAAAACTAATGCTCCGACCATAACCAGAAAGCCGATGGACAGTCTGGTCATAGGTGATGAGCCGCCGCGGGTTTTGAATTCACGCGTCACCAGTGAAATAATGAATGAGCCTAAGATCAGGCCGATAATCTCCGGACGGACATACTTTACTACACCTGCGCCATGCAGATGCAATCCGCCTGCCGTGTCTCGGATGAAGCAGGCAATACACAGACCCATGTTCTTAGGATTCCCCTGCAACATCAATACAATTGCCCCCACGCCGAAAATCAGTCCAACGACGGATAGGATAAGCGATTGTTTTTTCTTCATAGATACTCTCCTTTACTGATAAAGATATTTTTATAAATCTGTATTAGAATAAAAATACAGAAATTATACTGAACAAATGAGCCAAGGAGGCTTTTGTCATGAAAACTGTCTATCTGGATAATGCCAGCACATCTCATCCCAAAGCACCCGGAGTTGCTTCTGCAATACATTCTTTTATCGAACAGGGAAGCTTCAACCCCAGTCGAGGACAATATACAGGTGCCAGTGCCACCGGGCTGGCTATATTCGAGCTCAGAAAAAGCTTGGCAGAGCGGTTTGGAGCGCCTTCGCCGCGTCAGATTATTTTTACGCAGAATGTTACTATGTCGGTAAATATGTTGCTCAAAGGTCTGTTTCAACCCGGACAGCATCTGATTGTATCTTCCATGGAACATAATTCCGTCATGCGGCCGCTGCAGGAAGTAGCCAAGCAAGGCATAAAATTTACCGCTGTAACTGCAGACCAAGAGGGTTACATAGCCCCGGAGAAAGTCGAAGCAGCAATTCTTCCCCAGACCAGAGCCATCGTCATGACTGCCGCTTCTAACGTTTGCGGCACTGTGATGCCGTTGCGGGAAATCGGTCAGATTGCCCGTGCCAGAGGGCTGTATCTGATTGTCGACAGTGCCCAGGCGGCGGGCATCCTGCCACTTACGTTGAATGATCTCAAGGCAGATGCCATCTGCTTTACAGGGCATAAGAGCCTGCTCGGTCCTCAAGGCATCGGCGGCCTCGCCATCAGCACCGAATTCAACGAATGCAAACCCTTGGTCACCGGCGGTACTGGAAGCTCCTCTCACTCTGAGGAGGTACCGACGGCACTGCCAGATCGCTTTGAAGCCGGCACGCAAAATCTGCCGGGACTGATCGGCCTGTCTGCCGCGGACAAATGGTTGAAGGGTAAAGAAAGAGAGATCCTGACCCACGAACTTGAGCTGGCCAGGCATTTTATTAATTCTATCGCGGAAATCAAACAAGTCAGATTGATCGGCAGAGATGCTATGTATTGCAATCCGGACCAGCCCGGCCGCATCGCTGCAGTATCTCTTGATTTCCCAGCCGAAGACAATGCCGAAATCGCCGCCCGGCTGTTTGACAACTACGGCATCATGACTCGCTGCGGTCTCCATTGCGCGCCGCGCGCACATAAAACACTCGGCACTTATCCGCAGGGAACCGTGCGCTTTTCCTTCGGTTGGTCGAACACCAGAGACGAAATTGATTATGCCGTCTCTGCGATCAAAAACCTTGTACAACGATAGGATCCTCCTAAGTCATTAGGAAATGACTCGGATCCTGCAATCTGAAAACTCTTCTACTGAACCTATAATTGCTGCTGTCAATCCCGCTGCAGTAAGCTCCTGCAGGAAATCTGCGGCCTTTTCCGCGGCTACACAAAGGAGCAATCCGCCCGAGGTCTGTGGATCATAGAACAGATCCTCACGGCCCCGCGCTACATTGTTCTCAACTAGGCAGCGTTCGGCCACGTACTTCCTATTGCGGTAGGCGCCACCGGGTAGGAAACCCTCCTCTGCCCATTCCAGCGCCTCCGGCAACAAGGGAACATCCTCCGCTTTAATGACCAGCGTCTTATCCGATGCTTCCGCAATTTCCAGCGCATGACCTATCAGACCAAAACCTGTAACATCAGTGCCTGCTGAAATATGATACTTCTTAGAGATTTCACAGGCCCTTTTGTTAAGCAGCGACATCGTAGCAACCAATGTCTTATGACCTTCTGCACCCAATAGTCCCGCCTTGTCAACAGTGGACAATACACCGGATCCTATCGGCTTGGTCAGCACCAAGCAGTCACCTGCCTTTGCCCCCCGATTCAGAATCAGCTCTTCCGGATGGACAATCCCGGTGATAGACAAGCCGTATTTTGGCTCCTTGTCCGCTAGACTGTGCCCGCCGGAGATATTAATACCCGCTTCCAAGACCTTGTCGTTGCCTCCGGCCAAGATAGCCTTGGCACTGGGGAGATCCAGATCTGAGGGCAAACAGACAATGTTCAAAGCACTGACCGGCTTACCACCCATAGCGTAAATATCACTGAGGGCATTGGCCGCTGCTATCTGACCGAATTCATACGGATCATCCACTAAGGGCGGAAAAAAATCGAGTGTATGAATCAGGCAAATCTCCGGACTGATCTGATAAACTGCCGCATCATCGCTGGTATCGAATCCCACCAGCAAATTGGGATCTGCGATCTGGTCCAAACCGGCCAGAAGATCTGACAGGACGCCCGGTCCTATTTTAGCTCCTCAGCCACCAGCTTCAGTCAGAGTTGTCAATTTGCAAAAATCCGACATGTCAATTTCCTTTCCGCCCTCTTAGGGCTTTTTTACGAAGGCTGTCCGCCTGCATACCGCTTCTCTGTCGCAGTAAGCAGCCGTTCCCGGACAGCTGCTTACTCCGTCACAAAATCTGCTTCAAGCAATACTTTATACGCGGCTTCCAGTTTATCCTCCGCTACCCGGATAATAGGGCCGGTGCAACCCATGCCGCTTTCGGCATAATAACCCGCCCGCATCAGAGCGGTCACAGCAGCATCCAAGTCCATAACATCAACGCCGGCAATTTCGCCGGTGACGATCTCTTTCTCCGGTTTGACAAAATCATCCTCAGGCTTTGCCTGCGGAGCTGATTTAGCCCTGTGTTCAGAGAGCATCTGCTCCAGACCGGCCTTTTTCGCCGCAGCAAATTCCTCGGCTACTCTGCCGGGCAGATCTCCCTTCACCATAGCAGCGGCATACTCAATCGCTCGCGCAATCAGCGGTGCTCCGGATGCCCGCGATACGATCAGAACAATCCGCTCATAACCATCACCGACACCCGGGCCATAACCATAACCCGAAGTTTCATACACCCCGCCGCTGGAACCGGCCGAAAGCAGCTTCATCAGCACATTGCCCGTCAACGAATCTGTCACCATCACATCGGGGGTACCGAGCAGCACATCATTGCCCCTCAGCACACAACCGCCATCAACGCGGGCCGATTCCGAGAATGTCAACTTATAACCCTTGTCAGCCAACTGCTTCAAAATCCTCTCCACCTGCCTGGCCCCGTCCAGATTGAGAATACCGACGGACGGATCACTCTTGCCCTCCGCCTTAGCCACAGCCACACCGGCAATAGCATTTAACACCATGCCGGAAACACGATCGGAGCTACTGGTACCTGTTGTTGAGGCCAGAAACATCTGCCTGCCTTTGGCCGGCGTATCGACTAAGCCGATCGTAGACACGCCGATCGGGAAAGCATAATGCATGGCAACCGCAGCATCCGCCTGTCCGGATGCAAGGAGTTTCTCCATCACTTCCAGATCTTCATCTGCCGATGCTGTGCTAATTGATTCAACTCCTGATCCCTCCGGGGCCGGCAGCGTGCCCAAATAGACTACATCTATACCTTTAGCAGCCGCCGCAACAGCACCCGCCATGACATTTTCCTCGCCATGTTCGGAACCATGTCCGGTTACGGCAATCGTAGGCCTTTTACCAAAGGAGCCAGTTTCCAGGCCGTCAGCTATATCCTGAAAAACCTGAGCAATTTTTAAATAGTTTTTGTCTGCCATATGCCACCTACACTTCTTGCTCAGCTTTGAGCATGAGACTATGAGCAAAATCGCGCATTGATTCAGCAATCAAGCGACGGATCTCATCCGTGTCGGCCGCCTTATCATCCTCTTTCTTCACACCACGATTAGGCTCCATCAAGAAGGACACTCCATCGAAGAGATTAGTCAAACGACCCAGGAACAGACTCCCCTTACCCACAATCATGACGCGCTTTAAGTCACCGTTCATCAAGCCCAGACGGGCAAAGCCAATATATGGCACGCCGGAGGGGATATGCCCCTGAGTAGGCGCAAAGCCGGTTACTCCATGCTTGGCAATAAAGTCTTTCATCTGGGGACGTTCTAATTCGCCGCGCATAACTGCCAAGGCTGCGATCATTTTGTAATTCGCCTCGGGAACATTGCCTGCTCCGGCAGGTTTGGTAATATCCGGATTTTGCATTTCCGTAGAAAATCTGTCAACGTCAAGAATACCCAATCCTGCCTTTTCCAGCGGATCTGTAACCAAAGAGGAGATAACAGCCTGCGGAGCGGATCCTGTTCCCACTCTGTGGCGTCCCACATAGTCGGTTACCAATTCGGGATTGACGCCATCATTTTCGCCGATAATAACACAAAAGCCTCCGATCATATCTTCCAGAATCGGTACTTCTTTCTTGATATGATCTTTTCCGTTCATGCCTAATTTTGCCGTACAACCTCCACCGACCACAGCAACACATTTGAAGACCCCGGCTTTCACCAGAGCAGCCGCCTCCAGCAAAGCATGGGCAGGAGCAGCGCAGAAACCTCTGGTATCAGAGCCGGTCGCATTCTGAAGTCCGGCAATTTCAGCAACGGCTTTGGCAATATTGCCACCGCCGCGCTGATTTTGGTCACCGGCAGCAGCTTCACTGCACTCGATCAGATATTCGATCTCCTCAGCCTTAATATCCTCGCTGCGCAGAGCATGTAGAACAGACAGAACACCGGAAGCCTTTGTTACCAGATTTTCATGCAAAACATGGGCGCTGAGATTGAGATCGATATTATGGGCGCGTTTGACACAACCGACTAGTTCTCCGTTAAAATACAAAGGCTCGGCGGCCTCTTCCTTGACCAGCTTGTCAATTTCCGCCGTCTCTAAACCGGACTTAAGACGGTCAAGCAGTGCCGGAGTGATCACCGGATTGTCAGCAAGAACAGGTTTAACCTTTTCTACAAAGGCTGCCTCCAGCTTGACCAGATCAAACTCATCCGAAATCTGCATCAGAAGCAGAAATTCATCATTGGGCATTATTTCGCCAAAAGGACCGAAGCGATCTGCCCCCTCAACCGGCTTGTCATACCAGGGCATTTCAATTTGCGCCAGCTCTTCGGGAGTAATATTGCCGATATATACCTGATTGGGATAGTAAGCAACAGCTTCTTCATAAGAACGCAGATGCTTGGGCAGCTCCTTCAGGTATTCACTATCCGGATTTACCGTTCTTTCCGTAGTTTGCGTTGTGCCGTTATATAAAACCATTTCCGGCGTATGCGCCAGGATATAACTTGCTCCCTTGATCACACTGTTCATAAATAATCCTCCAATCAAAATCTCTTAATTTCTTTGCTTCGGAATGCCAACTGCTTCTTATAATTCTCGGCACAGATTTCCGAACATGGAAAAGGCCTCCGAAGCATGCCTATGTATTACACAAGCTTCGGAGGCCTTGAGTATGTGCAGCTGGTCAGAATTTCATATACTCATCACGGAAACTCTGCATCTCTTCGTGAATGTCATCCACGTCGAGAACCATTTCCATCATACTGACCTGCTCCTCATAGACTGCCTCATCAAACTCCTGTTTGACTTCTTCCTCGCACACATGGTATACCCTGAGTCCCAACGAGACTCCAGTCAACGGACCGGCATAGGTCGGATCTCCAGCTAAAACAGTTTCAGCTGCTAATCCGGCACCCTCAGCGTCGGCTGCGCCTAAGAGAACTACAACATTCTCCGGGCCATGCTCTTCACTGAGTTCCAGAACTCTCTTCTGGTTTTCCAGGTCCATTGCACCTGCGGCGGTTCAGACGAAGCATTCGGTAGAGGAGAAAACGACATCGCCGCCGGCAGATTCAGCACACAGTGCTATTGCCTGGCCGGGAATGCCATCACGGTCACCAATCACTATAACCTTGCGATCTTTAAGAATGGCCATGTTATTCTCCTTTCCGGGTTTCCCCTGTTCCTGTCTGGAATATGAAATTCCATTATCTTTTTAACATGAAAGTGCTGTTATGACAAGCTCATAACTGCATCTCCCCTGTCTTAAACAACTACTGTCGAATAAAAACTGTTAAGCTCAATAGTATTTTTTTACCAGTGCCTCTACAGCTTCGACATTACAATCATCTTTTACCAGTTCTTCAACTTTCTCCCCATTTTGGTACACTGCGATCACAGGAATACCCAAAATCTTCTGCCCAATCGCTACACGGCGCGCCTTTGCAGTGTCAAGAGCAACAAATTTCAACTTGTCGCCATACTGTTTGGCCAATTCCTCAACATGAGGTTTCAAAGCCATGCAGGGCACACAACTCTCACTGAAATAATCAACAATCACTGTCCCTTCTGCCTGCAGGACTTCTGCATCAAATGTGTGTCGATCTGCTTCAATTAACATATAAAAACTCTCCTTCTCAGTTCAGGCACAGTCTGACGGACAGACTGTGCCCAAATCTAATAATACAACTACTAAGATAACTCGGCCAGATATTTCTCTGCCTGCATCGCTGCAATACAGCCATCCGCAGCCGCAGTGACTACCTGCCTGACAGACTTTTCACGCAAATCTCCGGCCGCAAAAACTCCGGGCAGATTCGTCCTCATATCCTCATCGGTCGGGATATAGCCTCTTTCGGTAAGAGTAATCTGCCCTTTATAAATACCGGTTTCCGGGATAGAGCCGATGAAAACAAAACAGCCAAACATCCCGTCATCTTCATCCGCTTCCAATGTAGTTAGTTCACCGGTCTCCATATTTTTTACAGTCAATTGCTGTAACAAACCATCGCCTTCGAGGCTCTGAACTTCATAACCTAAGAGATATTCGATCTTATTGTTTCGTTTAGCTCTCTCCTGAATTGTTTTGGCTGCAGTCAGATATGGAAATTGCTGGATAATAGTAACCTTGCGGGCAAAATTGGTCAGATACATTGCCTCTTCAACCGCTGAGTCACCACCGCCGACTACATAAACTTCCAGATCCTCAAAGAAGTTGCCATCGCAAGTGGCGCAATAACTTACACCCTTGCCCGTGAACTCTTGCTCGCCGGGACAGCCCAGCTTTCGAGGATAGGCGCCATTGGCGATCACCACTGTACGCGCGCGATATTGCCCATTGTGGCCATTAACTATCTTGACTTCATCTTCCAAAGCCACTGAAACTACCGTATCGGCATATCTGACCACGCCAAAGCGCTCAGCCTGCCGCGAGAACCTCTTAATCAGCTCCACACCGGATTCTCCCTCCGGATTGCAGCCGGGATAATTCTCAACGTCATTGGTCAGAGCTATCTGTCCTCCGTCCTGACCTTTTTCGATAATAGCAACGGTCAGCTTGGCCCTGCCGGCATACAGACCTGCCGTCAGTCCGGCCGGACCGCCACCGATTACAAGAACATCATATATTTTATCCATATTCACTTCCTATTCTGTCCTATGCCTCAAAAATTGTTTGCTCCGTGACATCAGTTGTCAGAGCATGCAAAGCATTCTCCACTATTTCTCTTCTCAGTTTTTTATCATTTGCCGGATCTAGGCTTGGATCGCCTAAGGGATGGGGAATGGCTATCGCCGGAATAATTCTGTTAGCACCTACTGTTTTGGAAATCGGTGTCACCGTACAGATATGGGCAACAGGAAAACCTGCACGTTCAATTTCTTTTGCCATCGTTGCGCCGCAACGTGTACAGGTTCCTCAGGTCGAGGTCAGAATAACCGCCGATACATTTTGCTCAATTAATTTCTGAGCCATCTCCGCTGCAAACTGCTTGGAAGACGCAACAGCGGTTCCGTTACCGACTGTTGAATAGAAATAAGGATTCAGTTTGCCAATAATGCCCTCCTTCTCCATATCGCGCAGGACATCAACAGGCACAACACGATCAGCGTCATGATTGGCTGCAGTGGGGTCGTAGCCGCCATGGGCAGTTTCCCACTCTCCACTCACCAAATCAGCAACGCCTTCAATATTATATTCGCCGTATTTGGACGCAGAAGAACTTTCAATACGATCAGGATTTCCATGTGGGACAATGCCACCGGAAGTGACAATGGCAATATTTGCTGTTGACAGATCCTTGATTGCCGGCATCGGATCAACACGATCAAAGGACGGCATGGGATATTCTGTCACAAACGGCTCGCCGGCTAATTTTTTGACCAGCATCTCGACAGCACGCGCACTGCCTCGCTTTTCCTCAAAGAAGTTCACTCTGATTCCTTGTGGGAAATAGCCCTCTTCAACAGAAGCACCGATTCGCTCTCCGCGGGCGAGCTTTAACAAAAGCTTACCCATAACCGGTAAAGCTGATCTCATACCGGCGGCACTATCTCTGGTTGAGACAATGTAAATCTCTTTGCCGTACATGTCTACGCCGGGATTCTCTTCATACATACCTGTCAGAACCGGTATCTTAAGGGTATCTTTGACGGCTTTACATATTGCGCCGCAGGCAACACCATAGCGTCCGGCATTAAATGCCGGTCCGGCAATAAAAACATCCGGCTGCTCTTCGCGGACCATCTCGACAATAGCAGCGGCTGCAGAATCCATATTCTCATTATAATATCCGTCGCCGCAGATAATGGTCGCTACGATCTCCGCTTCTCCCTTCAGCTGTGCTGTCAATCCCAAACCGGGGCCAAGCGGACCGGAACGTTTCTCCGGTGGATGAGCGGCCATTTCCTCGCCACCTATTTGGCCAAAGAATTGATTGATATAGTGGACAACTTTAAATTTTCCCATTTTCCGGCCTCCTAACGCGCACTCATTTTATTGAACCCGAGCTCATTGGTAGCGCCGGTATACACCTGTATCTCAGCTTCAATAGCACCATCGGCCTTGAGACTTCCTGCGCTGCCGCCGGCAATAACATTGATATAGCCGCTCGAGCCTATAACTTTATCCAGCGGGGGTATTTTTACCAGCATATTGGCATTGCCTCCGGTCACAACCGCATCGGCTTTGGGGCTGGCATCCGCCAGGGATTGGCTCTTGCCATCCTGACCGGCATACTCATCTGTAATGATAACAGTCTTAATACCTTTGCCTTCGATTTTGGTGCAGTTCATAATCAGATCCGTATCCGGGTTGCCAAATCCTTCCTGAGATATGATGACACCATCCAGACCAAGATAGTTACATAGTTCGGCTGTATGATTGGATGAACGTATTTTGTCAGCCAGATAAACATTTTCATTGGTTATAACCATGCCGACAAAATTAAGTGTTTCCCCGTGAGCCTTATAAAGGTCGGCTATTACGGGATTGTTGAGATGATGATAGGTGGTATTCTTGTCACAAGCGGATACACAGTTGCCCGACACAATCGCCCCATCCATAGTTTCAGTCGGACTGATCAAAGTGGGAAGAATGCGCTTGGCGTCAACTCCGTAGACATAAGTATCATGGAGTAATCCCTGGCTTTGCAGCATCTGGACATAAGCAACACGTGGCAGATCCGGATACTTGCGGCTGCTCTCAACAATATTGAGATGTTCAAATTCCTCAATACGTTCCGGTGTCAGTTCACGGACCAATTCGGCTACCTTCATTGCGGTCTTCAAGCCGGCCAGTCGCACCGCCTGCTCATATTCCTGGGGCTTTACTCCCTCGGCAGGCTCGACGACCAGGACCAGGTTATTGAGCTGGGAAAAAGGCGAATAAACCTCCCCGGGCCCTGTCATATCAATAACACCTTCCTGAAAACCGACAATGGGACCGACTGTGACTACTGACATCCCTTCCAGGACATAAGTAGTTCCTGAACCTACAACATCAACATTTGAAGCCATGCCGGGAAACATCTCACCGCTGCCTTCAACTTTCACCCGCGGCTGAACCACATCTTTTACTGGAATGATGCGCACGCTTTCTCCGGGTCGCGCAATTTCAAAATGCGCCGCCCGCAGACGCTCATCAGTCAGCACCTCTGCACTTAGAGCAGCCTCATCGACAAAAAGTACACCGTCTTCAAGTCTAGGCTCCTCTGCGAACTGAATATCTTTGATACTGAAGTAACCTAAGACTAATTTCATAACTGTTCGCCTCTCCTTTCATATGTCTGATCTTTAAGATCGAATTACTATGCTTATCTGATCGTACCGGTTATAATCGAGGTCCAAGCACTTTCCACTACAGTATAATCGATCAGCTGAAAATCATTTTTGTGCTGATCTGACAGCATTTTGCGGTTAAAGCGCCCTTGCTCGATCATCCTCCTCGACATAATAATAGCATCCTCAATCAGTTGGAGCGACATCGTTTCCAGCTCTTCCCTCTCCCCCGCGAGCAGGATAGTCCGGTACGGAGTCTCTCCCGGCTTCACGCTCCCGGCCAAAGGATGTGTCAGCAGCCGATGTCCCTGATGAATCAAGTCACGAGTTTTCAGTAATACCTCCAGATAGCCGTCAGTAATAAAAAACACTTGGCAGCAAATTGAAAAGGCCTCACGGACAAGCTCATTATTGGTCACCACAATGACATTAGACACTGTTTTTGCTTCTGTCGCCATTATTGCCATTATACTAATATTATACTAAAAAAACTATTATATCATCCGAATATATCATCCGAAATTAATTACGAATTGATTCATCTTGTGGTCGACTTTATCAACGGCTAGCTTATCGTACTTTATCCACTTTATTTTACGTAACCAGTTAGGGTACATGGACTCAGTAGAATTTATGTTTCAGAAAGCAGACTAATAGAATAGCATATTTGTTTACCCTAATGCACTAACATGTAAAAAGGCCCATATAAAAAGTGTGAGGTGTAACGTTAAGTGAAATGCAAAGGCTCATCGCCGTCCCGCACAATGTGTAAATCGCGCTTGCTGAAGGCCGGTCAGCGGGTGGACTTCGGCCGCCGAAATTTCCATACAATGTAAGTGAAAACAAAACTAGAAGGAACAGCTTTGAACCACTTACATATCACTATTAAGCGTGAACGGAGCAAGCACTACGATACACAGACTGTCAATTGATCGAGCATGTAGTTTGTATGAATCAGAAGCAACCACTCTAACATCAAAATAATACTGCTCTCTTATCCATATAGTTACTATTAATCATAAAAACAAAATTTGCATCCAAGTAATGTTCATAATAGATGCTAGCTGGAGCAATCTCTCGAAAACTCTGCAATAACTCCTCATGACTTTGTTTTGAAGAAAACACCTAAAAATTCGGGTAGGGCTCTAGGAAAGCGTGGAAATGGCGCATGGGGAGATTGTGCCCCTTCACAATACGCATGTTAGGAATGCTATCACGATCGCGATACAGTTGTGCGACCGCAGCTATAACATAGTCCAATTGTTCTTTTGAGTACATGCTGCGATTGACTGCAAACCTTACCACATTGCATACTTCTGTCTGCTGTTCAGGAGTTTTTAGGTCATATTCCATAGAGTAATCACCAAGTTCGGAAATGCGTATCCCGTAACGACGAATTAATTCTAATGAGAACCCCTCACCTGCGAAGGTGGTATGATCCCGTTTGCCGTCAAAGAATGCATCCATGTTGATGTATACCCCATGTCCGCCGGCGGGAAGCACAACGCCCTTAACGCCCGCCTTGTGAAATCCTTGTGCCAGATATTCACATTGTTTCACACGATCATCCAGATATGCAAAGCTACAACTTTCATATAAGCCAACCGTCAGAGCCATAATATCGTGTCCAGACATGCCACCATAGGAATCGTTGCCGTACGAAGAAATCTGCTTGACCTTAATACGGATGCCAACATCGTTCTTTACGGTTCCATCTGGGTTAAAGTCAGAAAACTTATTCCAGAAATATCCTTTGTCGCGGAACGCAAGAATTCCGCCCATATTAGAATGTCCGTCCTTTTTAAGAGATGCGGTAAAACCGTCACAATAAGAAAACATTTCCTTTGCGATTTCCGGGATAGACCTATCTGCATACCCCTCTTCGTTAACCTTAATGAAATAGCAGTTTTCCGCCCAGCGTGCTGCGTCCAGCATGAAGGGAATCTCATTCTTGTGTGCAATTCTTGCTGTTTCACGAATGCTGTGCATGGAAACCGCTTGACCACAGACGGTGTTGTTTGTAACTGTAGTATAAATCATTGGAATGTTTTCTGGACCGACAGCATCTATGAGCTGCTCAAGCTTTTCAATGTCCATATCCCCTTTAAAGGGATTTATGTCATATATGCCTCCCTCGGGAACCTGAAAAAGAAGTTCTTTGTGGAAGAGATTGCGAGGAATGGAACCCATTTGCTTGATGTTTCCCTCAGTAGTATCGAAATGACCGTTGGAAGGAATAGTAAAGATTTTCCCCGGATGACGTTCAGCCATAATTGTACGCACGATCTCGAACAAGACAGATTCCGCGGCGCGACCCTGCTGAAAAATAAAAGCGTTGGGGCGCTCCAATTGAGCGGAACCACCGTTAAAAAGACCGCCCTCATATTCGCAAAGATAAACCTCGTTCATCATCCTTTCCACATCGGTGCAATTAGTGCGAACCAAATTAATAGCTCTCTTTTGATTATCACCGCGCTCAAAGCAATCGCGCATTGCATCCAACAGAACATAATAACCCGTATTACGTCCATACGACTCATCACCTAGAAACATTGCCGACCATTGATAATCCGTCATGGCAGTAGTGCCTGAGTCAGAGAGCATATCGACGGTTAGCATGGCAGCAGGAAAAGCAAACACGTTGTAGTGGGTTGCCTTTAGCGCACGTTCACGTTGTTCTACCGTGACTTTCGGAATGTTACGCACAACATAGGAAAAGTGGTGGGGAACAGAAACATCCAAGGAGTATTCATTATTCATTTACTTACCTCCAAAAAGTATTGTTGTAATTTGTCCATCTACAGCTATTTTTTTCGTATTTCTTCAATTGAGTGAAATAGCAGAAGTAACGATCTATGGGTTATCTCATCTAATGGTGGCCGCTGAGTCATCATTAAAAACCTTGTAATCAGCTACACCGATACGTCTGTTGTTGGTGTCTATGTAGGCATCTATATTCTCCTTGAGGATCTTAAGAAACATCTTTTCCATAGTATAGCTCGTGCTCTCGAGCTAACTCCGCAAACATTTTGCCAAGATAATACGCATTTTGCATTGAATAAGCTTTTTGTTATAGCGTAATATCAGGAAGGAAATGTGTAACCGTTTTTGCATGAAAACAACTAATTTATTACAGTAGATTTTACAATTCAGCTGAAATATCTCAAAGCACACCTATACTTTTCTACTGTTCTAGGCATACTAACTTAAAGGTACTCATTTTGATTTGAAAATATTTATTTTTCAAAGTTCTGTGCGGCGAATGTTTATTGATAATTTACCGCTGAACTTTACGAGACAATCAGGAAAGTACAGGAGTCAGGTTTTGGAGTCTGACCCCTGCCTTCAGTTCAACTAAATATGTTCAAATCTAGCCGTAAAGAAACGTAGCTGCTTCGGTTCATAGACAAAGCGCAAACCGCGGATACTATCACGTTTTCCGTACAGATCGATCACCGCCCCGGCTACTAGATCCATATGTTTATAGGTGTAGACACGACGCGGAACCGTCAGACGCACAGTTTCCAGCTTTGGCATATGATTCTCGCCGGTTGTCTTATCCCGGCCGGCGGAAACAATGCCACGCTCCATCGAGCGTACGCCGGACGCAATATACAGTTCATTGGCCAACGACTGAGCAGGCAGCTCCGTCTGCACCAGATGCGGACAAAAACGGCGGGCATCCAAGAAAACCGCATGACCGCCTGTAGGCTCAATAATCGGAATACCCGCCTCCAGCAAGCGATCACCCAGATAACGCACCTGCTTGACACGGTGCTCAATATACTCGAACTGCATAGACTCCTTGAGACCGATAGCCAGAGCCTCCATATCCCGCCCCGCCATTCCGCCGTAAGAGGGCATACCTTCGAAGACTGTAACTAGCTCAGCAGCCGCAGTGTACAGTTCCTGGTCATTGAGACAGAGAAAACCGCCGATATTAACAATGCCATCCTTTTTACCGCTCATGGTGCAGCCATCGGCATAGCTGAACATCTCAAATGTAATATCCTGAATACTCTTATCCGCATAACCGGGCTCTTGCTCCTTGATAAAATAGGCATTCTCAGCAAAACGGGTCGCATCGTAGAAAACATTGATTCGGTGTTTACGGCAAATTGCGCTGACTTCGCGCATATTCCGCATTGAAACCGGCTGTCCGCCTGCCAGATTGACCGTCACAGCCAAGCAAACATAGGCTATATTCTCCGCACCTTTGTCAGCAATGATCCGCTCCAATTTGTCAAGATCTATATCGCCTTTGAAAGGTATATTGAGCGTGGCATCATGAGCCTCATCTCTGATAATATCCACAAAAATTCCACCATTATTCTCCTGGTGGAAGCGTGTGGTGGTAAAATACATATTGCCCAAAACATACTGTCCCGGTGTTATAGCAATGGAAGAAAGCAAATTCTCCGCTCCCCTGCCCTGGTGGGTCGGCACGACATATTTAAAGCCGAACAGCCCCTTGACCGTAGCTTCCAGATGTTTGAAATTCCTACTGCCTGAGTAGGCTTCATCACCCAACATCAGACCCGCCCACTGGCGGTCGCTCATAGCATTGGTGCCACTGTCCGTCAACAGATCGACATAGACATCGGCGGAGTTTAGCAAAAAGGTATTGTAGCCGGCCTCGCGTGCCACTCGCTCGCGCTCCTTGCGGCTGAGCATACTCACCGGCTCTACCATCTTGATTCGAAATGGTTCTGCCGGATACTGTGAATAGTCCATTTTTTCCCTCCTATAAATTATTTTAGATCATGAGGTTTTTGTCCTGATCTAATATTGCATCAAAAAAGTCTAAATTTAATTTGACGGTTACAAATCACTTATTATTCCTTTTCACTGTTCGAATATAACAAAGTAACTAATAGAAAATATTATTACTTAGCATATGAACATTTCAGCTCTAAGACACTAAATACCATCTGACCTATGTCTTAGATATTCCCATTGCAACCTAGCCGGATCTAAAATATGGCTCCATTGTAATAGGAATTCAAACTGAAAATATATCTTGTAACATTTATCATTTCAAGGTTCAATCAAACATATAAAACTACCACTTATCTCAGAATCAAATTATAAATACATTAATCAGAATAGTCCTTTCATACCATATTTATCTTCTAATCCCCACTTTTTCAGATTTTCAAAAGGTGGCGAAGAAAACTCACCAATTTTACTTGTGTACCACCCAAAAGCTTCACGTAAATCAATCAGACACTCAGCATATTTGAGGGCTGCTAAAGATACATCAATAATTGGAAGTCCATATTTATTCTGTAAATCAAAAAAATGGCCAAGCTCTAACGTACATCCAAGTATAATGGCTTCTGCATGATATTTGCTTATGGCCACCTCAATTTCTTGACACATTTTGTCATAAATAAGTGTAGGATTGTCTAGCAAATCTACCACTGGAACATCGAGAGAATGAACCGATGCTAAGTATTCTGTAAACCTATTCTTTTTAACAGTGCCCCACATGTGTGGTACTGTTTTTTTACTGGGTGCAATAATAGAAAACCTGTTAGATAATGTTGCTGCAAAATGTAATGAAGCTTCACCAGGACCAACTATCACCATTTTCTCACATATTTCTTTGGCAGCATCTAAATAAGGATCATAAAAGCATCCCACAATTGCTGCATCAAAACCTTCTTTTTCCGCTACTTTAACCAGTCGAAGCATGTCGACAGCTATTAGAGTTTCATGAAACAGATATTCTAAGTCCATGGGAGCTTTGCCAAGACTGCGCACTTCTATTTCAGTATCACTTCTACAAAATTTTTCCAGATATAATTTTACTTGCGATTCAACAAGTGGGTCTTCTCCTATAGGACATATATTTAGGATTTTTCTCATTTTAATCCTCCTTATTCAGCTCGAGCTTCTTCTGCCAATGCGACCACATCTGGAGTCGGTCCGACCACTTCCCCATTAAGTAGAAAAAGTACACCATCCAAATATACTGTAGAGTTAAGACATATACCGTCACAATGAGATGCTGCAGCTATTCCTTCTGGAATATCAGGTATAGTAAGACATGCTCCAAGATTTCCAAATCCCCATTCGGTGCTTCCCCAGATCCTCTCATCTTCGATTATCCTGCCGGATAGAATGGCATTTGGTCCAAAACCATAGCAAACGTGAACAAGATTAAACATACGTGGGTCATCAAAACTATTAAGCCATTTCTCAAACTTAGCCGCTTCTTGTCCACCTTCAATTCGGACACAACGACCGTTCTTTACATGGACAGAAACTGGATTTGATAAGATGCCTACGGCGGGTACTATACTTGCATCAAATGTAATAACTCCGTTAATTGTATCAAATTTTGGGGCCCATCCTACCTGTCCTGGTAAAGTTCGTACTTCACCTGCCAAGACAATACCATCTCCAATTCCAAACTCACGATTAGGCATGTTTTCAAAATGGATATCAGTGCCTGCTAAAGTTGTAATGCGAACATGCTTGGCATTTTGGGTAATATCAGCAGCTTTTCTTATAAATCTACCAAGAGTAATTAGGTTCGTACGCCCAATATTTCGTATAAATAAGTCTGCTGGACAATCAACCAGTACCATATAACGCAATTTTTTGTTAGCTGCAACAATTAGATCATATGCTGTGGAATAAAATAACCACTGGGTATTGTATTCTACCCAAACATCAACATTACTTAAAAGTCCAACGAGGGCTCCAATTGCAAAATCAGGGTCTCCGGCTTTCCCGCATCCTCGAGCAGTTGGCATTTCTATAACCAGTGGTTTAGCATTTAAAATAATTGCAGCTTTGGCAGTAGCATTGGCCACAGTCTTATCACTTTCAGTATCAATTGTGATTGCGACTGTTTCATTTGGTTGAACATCGAAACAATCACGTAATAGCTTAAGCGCCGAGGCTACTAATTCATATTCGTACATAATTATTCCTCCTAATATTAGTAATGATACAAGCTCGTCTCAACCGTATAAATGACATCTAACAAAATGATGTTCGCTCAACAAGTGCATATTGGGGTCAATTTTATCGCACAAATCAATACGTTGATGACACCTCAAATGAAAACTACAACCTGGAGGTATATCAACAGGGGAAGGAATCTCACCGATAGACTCTACTTTAGATGGTTTCATCAATTCTTCTTCTTCGGACAACACAGGAATTGATGAAAGTAGCATTTGGGTGTATGGGTGTTTAGGTATTTTAAAAAAGACATTGGTTGGAGCAACTTCAGCTACTTTTCCTAAATATAGAATCGCAACACGCGTAGCTATATTGCGCATCAAAGACAAATCATGGGTGATAAACATATATGTTAGGTTCTTTTCTTTTTGTAAACGCAACAGCATATTAATAATTTTTGCCTGTATCGACACATCAAGAGCTGACGTAGGCTCGTCTAAAATTATAAAACGAGGATCCGTTGCTAATGCACGAGCAATCGCAACCATTTGTCGTTCACCACCACCCATTGACAATGGCGTTTTGTACATATAATGACGTGGTAATTCAACCATCTCTAGTAGTTCGGCTACTTTTCTTTCTAATGCTCTCTTATCCGAGCAGATGCTATGAACTTTGAGTGGTAACTCTAAAATTTCTTTAACACTTTGCTGCGCATTCAAAGATGAGCCTGGATCTTGAAACACAATTTGAATATCACGTTTTAGCATTAAAGGCCGCTTTTTTGAATCACTCTGCAAAACATTTTCATCAAATAATATGTGTCCAGAGGTAGGTTTGCACATTCCCATGATAGTGTATGCAATAGTACTTTTACCTGATCCACTCTCGCCAACCAAACCAAGAATTTCACCTTGACCGATATCTAGGGACACATCATCGACCGCTTTTACATAGCGCATAGTGCCATCATTTTTTCCTATGGGGAAGTACGTTTTCAAGTTAACTATCCGCATAATAGGTTTACTCATGTTGCTCCTCCTAAACATAAAAGCAGGCTACAAAGTGGCTATTTCCTACGTCAAGAAATTCCGGTACAGACTTCTTGCATCTTTCAGTTGCACGAGCACACCTTGGATAGAAGCGACATCCTTCAGGTGGTGCTAAATAGTTTGGTATGCTGCCAAAAATACCATCTGCTACACCACCTCCATATAACCGCGGCACAGCCTCCATCAAACCAATAGTGTAAGGATGTAAAGGGTTTTTAAAAACTTCGCCAGTACAAGAAGATTCTACAACTGTGCCAGCGTACATCACGTTAATACTGTCAGTTAATTCCCTTGCAACTCCTAGAGAGTGTGTTATCATTATTAGACTCATATCATGATTTTCAACTAGCCGATTCAGGATTCTATGAATCTGATCTTGAATTGTAACATCCAATGCAGTGCCCGGCTCATCGGCAATCATTAACTCTCCTTGAGTAGCAATAGCCATGGCTATACAAATTCTTTGTTTCATACCACCTGATAGTTGATGAGGGTAAAAACCGAAAATGCGCTTTGCATCTGGTATCAAAACTTCATTTATAGCCCTTATTGCCATTTCTTTTTGCTCAGATTTAGTTTTTCCTCTTCCCACTTTTGAATATTTAATTACATCTAACATTTGATCCCCTATGGTAAACACAGGATTTAGCGCAGCGGAAGGTTCCTGATAAATCATAGATACACCTCCCGTTCGCAAAGTGTTTATTTCAGTTGACGTCATGTTTAAAACATCATTGCCATTAAAAATAATCTTCCCTTTTGGAATAACCGCAGAATCTAAAGAATGCAATCCCAAAATTGCTTTCATGGTAGTTGTTTTCCCACAGCCAGCCTCTCCTACGACCCCAACTTTTTCACCGCGATGCACTTTCAGATTAACCCCGTTGAGAACTTTAGAATAATCACGATATACCTTGTACCATAGGTGCAGGTCAATAATATCTAAAATAACCTCGTATTTGGATTCAGACGTAACTTTGATAGGATTATTAATCATAATTACTAACCCCCTTTGATAACATATCACGAATTCCATCGCCCAAAAAATTGAAACCAAGAATAATAATGATGATTGCTACTGATGGACCAACTGTCATCCACCAACATTCTGGTAAATAGGCCATACCACTTGAGACCATCTGCCCTAATGAAGGCCTGGGTGGCTGAATCCCCAAACCAACAAAACTGAGTGAAGCATCCATCATAATAACCCAGCCTACATCTAGAGCGACTTTTGTGAAGATCGGAGAAAAACAATTGGGCAATATCTCTTTAAATATAATATGTGTAGAACTAGCACCAATTAATTCAGAATAGACTACATAGTTTTCATTTCGATAGGAATTAGCCATACCGTAAACAAGTCTAGTGTACCAAGGCCACCACATAACAGTAATTGCAAACATTGCATTTATCAGAGATGGTTCCAAAACAGAGGCTACCGCCAGTGCTAATAACAAAGCAGGTACAGACAAAAACACATCTGTAATGCGCATTATTAGCATCTCCAACCAAGAACCTCGCTTGTATCCCGCCAATAATCCCAAGAAAACGCCAATCGGAACTGAAATGGTAAGAACTACAATTGCCATAAGAAGGGCACTTCGAAAAGCAAAAATAATACGTGAAAGTATGTCGCGTCCTACGTCATCAGTACCACAAAGATGATTTAAGCTAGGTGCGGATTTTGCATTAGTAAAATCTGTGAATGCATCGACATGATTAGGATAAGGAATAATTTGTTTGGCAAATACAGCGAGTAGAATTACTAATATAACAATGCTTAAACCAATAACTGATAGTTTGTTCCGAGAAAAACGATACCAGGCTTTACGAATATTATCCTTCATTCTCTCAGCATTAGAAAAAACCTCAATGTCTTTATATTCTTTTGGTATATATGATAGCGCCCTTTCTATTTCAATCGCTCTTCTATCTTTAGCCATTTAAATGCCACCCCCTAATCTAATGCGCGGATCCAGGTATGAAACAATAATATCAACAATGATATTGATCATGACAAACATTAGACCGAAGAGTATTATCACAGCAGAAATAGCGTTTAGGTCTTTCCCCATCATTGCGTTCATACCGTATCGAGAAATGCCAGGCCATGTGAAAATTACTTCAACTAGAAAAGCATTCGTCATAAGAGACGCTATATCCATACCCATTACAGATACAGCTGGTATCATTGAAGGTTTTAACAAATACTTAAAAAAAACTATTTTCTGGGGTACACCATATCCAGTGACAGCAGTAACATAATCTTTGTTCATATTATCACTGATTGCTGTGCGAATGATGCGAGCTTCCTGAAATATTCCTGCAATTGCTAGGGAAACAGCAGGTAAAAACAAGTGTAACAAAGCATTCCATGCAGTTGAAAAATCCCGTGCAAGCAAAGAATCAAAAACATACATACCCGTAATACGAGGTGGGGCACTATAGCCATAACTCAACCGACCAATAACAGGTATCACTTTCCAATAATATCCAAACACAAGTAACAAAAGAACCGCCATGATAAATGCTGGAATTGCAATCCCTGTGTATGATAAAACCCGTATTATCGTGTCAGGCCATCGATTACGGTATCTTGCAGAAAGCGAACCGAAGAGGATAGAAAATGAAATCATTAACAATGCTGATAACAATACTAGTTCTAAAGTAGCAGGTAAGAAATCCTTTATATCCTCAATTACATTTCGTTTTGTTGTAATAGAAGTGCCAAAATCTCCTTGCAAAACGCCATTTAACCAATATCCATACTGTTTTACCATAGGATCATCCAAATGCATGCTCTTTCTAGCTAGTTGATATGCCTCATCACTTGCCGTTGATCCAACTGACAAACGTGCAGGATCACCAGGAACAACGCGGGCAATAATAAAGATTACAATTGATAAGCCTAACAGAACAAAGACACCGAGAAATATTCTCCTTCCTATATACTTTAGCAATGACATCTCATCAGCACCTCCCCCAAGAAAGTTCAGAGAGGGACTACGGCTCCTGTCAGATGTCAAAAAAATAGTCTGATAGAGCCATAGTCCCTTTAATAGAGTTATTATTTCAATAATCTCTCATCATTTGCCGTAAACTTTGAAATCACGGAATACCTGGTTATAGCCCATTACAACGCTGACAGATAAGCCATTTTTGGCAGCTTCTGCCGCAGGATAGTATATCTTTCCCGAAACATAGGCAAACTGAGGCCATTCTTCAAATGCATTAATCGTATAACAATTATCCTGAATGTATGATTGTATCTCTTTGTATTTAGAGAACCGATCATTTTGGTCTAAAATCCTTAATGATTCCTCAATCATAATATCTAGCTCTTTATCTGACATCCATTCCGCCTGCATCCACGTGCCATTCATTTTTGTGTGGAAACGATTAAAAAGCATAGCCCCTGCTTCTGGATAATCTAAAGCTACCATTGTTATTGAAAGATGAGCAGTAGTATCTGGAGAAGAAACATTTTCTATAAATGAAGTCCAAGGAATTTCTTCAACAATAATTGTCAGACCCAATGGGGCAGCAGTAGACTGAAGCATTAAAGAAATTTTTTGTTCTAACGGAACCTCGCTAGGACTTTGAATTGTAATTGGATACTTGTCAAATTGGCCATAGTACTTTGATTTTTTCAGTTCTTCTTCTGCCTTTTCAAGATTATAATCATACTGTTCAAGCTGGTCAGTATACCCGCCAACAACACTTGGGACACAAGAATACGGTACTTTACTTCCTACTATGATAGATTCACAAATTGTGTAATCGTCAAGCATGTATGCAAGTGCTTTTCTAATATGTATGTCATCCATAGGAGCTTTTGTAAGATTAGGCATCAGATAACCACATGAACCTGACGGCATCGCAACAACTTCAACGCCTTCAAGTGTTGAAAGATAATCCAATGTTTCTGGATTCTGGAAGTTGTCGGTAATTTCTAATTCATTATTTGACATCAAAGTACGAATCGTAGAAGCTTCAGTCCCAGAAATTATCTCAGCAATTTTTGGTGCCTCTTCATCCCACTCCAACCAATAACCTGGATACTGCTCAAGGATTAGTCGATCAGTTAGCTTCATTTCTTTTACAGTATATGCTCCACTACCTGCGTCATTAGTCAATAAATATTTGGTGCCATAATCTTTATATTCACCATAATCACCTTCAGCAAGATTGGACATGATCAAGTCTTCATTAAGGACGTAAACTCGACATAACGAATAGAGTATAGGAGCAAAAGCACTTTTCATATAGATTTTTACGGTATGTTCATCTTCAGCCTCTGCACGCTCAATATATGGTGATAGCAAGTAAGAATAACCTTGTCCGATAGTAAGAAAACGCTCCAAGCTAAATACAAAGTCACTAGCAGTTAATGGAGTACCATCATGGAACGTAACATCTTCACGTAATTTGAAAGTCCATTCTAGCCCATCGGCTGAGTGCTCCCAAGTTTTGGCCAGCTGTGGCACAATTTCATTATTTAAATTAATTGATACTAATGCGTCATATAGGTTTACATAAGCAATTGAACAACTAAGATCAGAGCCTTTTGCCGGGTCAATATCCGGAACTCTTGATTGAGTAATACGGATAATACTATCTGAAGAGTCAGAAACTATCTCTTCTGTACTCTTAGTTTGGTTGTCTTGTTTAACATCGGTAGACGAATCTTTGCTACATCCTATTGTAGATATTGCAACAATTATCAGAACAAGAAACAAAGCAATAGAAGATAATGTTTTTTTCATAATGAATACCCTCCTGTACGTTAACCATTTAAGGCAGCAATCCTAAAACAAACCTATATACTGAGATTGATTTAATAATAGTGCACCCCAGCAAGTCTTAAACATTTGTAAATGGCAAGTTAACTTCCACAGTCATTTGATGACAATTCAAAGTTTCGTTTCAATCATATTCTTCATGAAGCAACGAATCATTAACCGTCCATCAGCCGTTAATTCAGAATGAAGATAATGTCTAATGATAATGAAAATAAAATGTTTGATACAGATAATCCTTTATCCTTGCATTTCACCCCATCACTACTAAATTAAATTAACTATTACTTTCCAAGTTTTCTTGCCATCTCCACAGTTTCGGCATCTGGCCCAACTATTTCTCCGTCTTTGAATAACAACTCCCCGTCTAAATACACGGTCGAATTAAGACAAACACCATCTGTATGGCTAGCAGCAGGAATTCCTTCAGGAATATCGGGGATAGTTAAAACTGCACCAATATTACCAAAGCCCCATTCACTACATCCCCATATTCTTTCGTCCTCACAAATATTGCCGCTCAATTCTGCAAATGGGCCTAGTCCATAACTAGCGTGGGCAACATTGTACATATTAGGATCATTAAAACTTTTCAACCATGATTCTAATTGCTTCGCAGATGCGCCACCTTCAATTTTTACAACTTTACCTTTTTCTACATACATCTTAATTGGCTGATCCAGTGGCCCGTTAACTGCAGGAGACATGATGCCATCTACAACGATAACTCCATTAATAGTTTCAAAATTAGGCGCCCAGCCGATTTGTCCTGGCAACATCCGTACTTCTCCCTTATTGACAATGCCGTCAGCAACTCCCAACTCTCGACCGGGCATATTTTCAAATTCAATATCCATCCCTGCAGGAGTTGTAATACGCATATGTTTGGTCTTCTCTGTTAATGAAGCAACTTTACGGATAAAACGACCTAATAATGGAATGTCAACTTTTCCAATGTTTCGAATCATCATACCTGGGGTAGCTTCCACAAGACACATATAACGCAGATCTTTATTTTCTGAAATAACGCGGTCAAAAACAGTAGAATAGAATATCCACTGACCGTTATATTCGACCCATACATCAACCTCATTAAGGATTCCTACCAAAGCCTCAATTGGCAAATCCGGGTCACCTGCTTTCCCACTACCTCGTGCAGCCGGAGTCTTTATTACCACTGGCTTAGCACCTAAAATAACTGCCGCTTGAGCAGTTGCATCAGTAACTTCCATAGTAACTTCTGTGTCAACGGTAATCGCAACCACTTCTCCGGGCTGCACATTAAAACAATCGCGCAGCAACTTCAAACAAGCATTAACAAGCTCCATTTCGTACATAGTGTTTACCTCCTAGAATAATTATTTCGCATTTGCTAACAGATTATTGAACGAAAGCAACCTGCGATAAAATCAGCATGTAGTATTAGTTGTTATCATTATTTACCTTGAGGTAGTTTTTCATGAAGAAGAATGGTAACTTACCTCTTGTTGCAATTCACGACCAAATTGGATGTTGGTACAAAGCATCTGTTCCGTCTGTCAAAGAGAGCTCGCCTACAAATACAAAACTGTGAAACGCCTCGTGAATTATCTGGCATTAGCATCGGAACGAACAATCAAAACAACAGATCTCATCAGAGATGACGGAAATAATGTGGACAAGTCGCTACGTTTCTGCAATTCCAGAGAGAACTTAGAAAAATTCTTGATCATCTTGGCTGTACGCCTACCGTAGCAAGAAGAAGTTTGTATTGGTATTGAAGTAACTGGTCATTACTGACTAGCTCTTTATTAGTTTCTTATGGAGACTAGAGTTTGTGTTTTACTACATCTATGAGGCGCTTTTCGTTTGTTGTTTTCGTCCAATATTCTATTTTCAAGTTGCATTTTGCCTTTTTCAGGCGATCAACCTACTATCAATTCTGTTTTGTCTTGTAGTGACTCTTGTCTATTAATAGCAGGTCTCCTTGTCACCATACATTTTGTCATTTTGTTAATAATGTATGCTCTTAATATGATAATATTCGCAACAAGAAGCGATATATATGTTATTTGCGTACATTTATTTTTACGATTTTTGTCCATTGCTAACATTGAATCACTAATCGATTTATTTTATACTAAGAGAGGTGTGCATCCCTTTTTCTACCTATTAATTGTGCTAATATAATAATTAGCTGCGAGTATATATCATTAGGTATATTTACGTATGGAAACACTATTAACTGTTCGGGATGCAATACAACTTCTTCAGAATTACGGTGTAAAACTGGAAAATGATAATGAGGGTTTAAGTAACCCTATACGCAGTATTACCTTTTTTATTGATGAAAATCCAGACCCTAGCCTATTAATGGGAAGTGAATTAGTCATCATTCCTCATGGTCAAATTGACCTTGGCAATGACAATAAGGTTATAGCTTTTATAGAGGAGTCAGCAAATTACGGAATATCTGCATTATTATTCTACTATGATGTCGGTACCAATCTAAACTTATCCTCCACAGCTTTTAAACTTTCAAATGAATTAAAAATGCCCATTATCTCTGTTGATAAGAGCGTTGCATACTCAACGATAGCTTTAGAAATTTATTCGGCCATTTTCAACCATGATTTTGATTGGTCCAATTATTCTCGGTTAATAGAGGAGTTCTCAAGCATAATGTTATTATCCGAAGCATCATTTGATATGATCGTTGCAACGCTAGCAAAGATTACTCAACAAGATGTAATCGTTCTTGACAGATACGGATTTGTAATGTGCAATTATTTTGTTAGCGAGAATCATTTTCTATTGAGAAATCCTGAGATACTAACTTTGTTTTCTGAAATGACAACAATATTATTTAATGATTCAGCAGAAAAATTGGTCTATAAAAAAATAACAATAGATTATAAATGTTATTTGTGCACTCTTTGTCGTACGAAATTCTTTAATTTTTTGTATTATTTTGTGCTAATTAGTGATAGTTTCGATACAAACATTAATGCCCAATTTATAAAAACAGCTTTATTCCAAGCAAGCCGTTCGTTAGCTTTGGTAGAGCTCAAAAGCATCGATAATTCCCGAATAAAAGAAGCTGAGCTATCTGATTTTTATGGTACTTTATTTAGTAACGCTACAATATCGGAAAATCAGTTAATAATTAAAGCCGCGAATTGTGGTATCGAGATTAATGCTCAGCATCAAGCAATAATAATTGAACTAGTTGCATGCGAAGGATATGGAAAACTATTCTTAAAAAATTCGAACTATTCGAATATAAAAGGAACACTTACGCGCATGATAGAACTAAGCTTAAGTGATTGTTATAAAACTGTATTTGTTATGGCAATAGAAGATGGATTCGCTGTCTTTGCTCAGCTTTATAATCATTTATTAGAAGATCAAAATAGAGAACTACTGAATAAAACTTTAGATAGCCTTCGGAAAACTTTGAAATCTTGGCAACATATTTCAGAAATCTACATCGGCGTTGGGATGAAACAAGATTCACTTATTATGTTGCGGGACAGTTTATCACAAGCAAATGAAGCCATCAAATTAGGACAAAAAATATCATTCCCTGGAAATATTTATTATTATGGAGAATTGGGAATATATTCCCTATTATCAGCTAGTACTATGGGACAAATAAAACAGATTTGTTACAATGAATTAACAAAATTTAATCAATTGCTAGGTAGTAATGCAGACAGTATTCTTGAAACACTTGAAACCTTTTTAGACACTAATTGCAGCTACAAAGATACTGCAATTGTCATGAATATCCACACCAACACTGTCAGGTATCGTATTTCTAAAGTTAGGGAAATATTAAACATTTTAACGGACGATTGTACAGATGAACTGCTTAGAGTTCACATTATTTTAAAAATGCGGCACTTATTATAATAAATACCGCATTACAATTAAATTAATTTTTGTCTTTTCAATCGTTCTCAATCGTTTTCATTTAGCCAGTCCCTAATTATTTTTATATATTTTTCTTCTTCTTGAAGAAACGACATGTGCTGACTATGAGCAAATAATTCCCATCTAGCATTTGGAATACTGTCAAACATTAACTTATTAATTAAAGGTGTTGATTCGTCACCAATGCCCGAGGTAATTAAAGTGGGAACGTTGATACTATGCAACTTATCACGGTATTCAAAATCTTTTAATGTGCCTGTTGGTTTATATTCACTGGGTCCCCATGCTGTCTCATAAGATTGTGTCCCGAAGTTCTTTTTTCTGGTAAAACATTCTGGCAGGGTAATTGAACTAAGGTCAAAACAGTAGCGAGACATATAAGAATCAATCGCTTCTAAATAATGTGGATCTTCATAGTTGCCAGTCTTTTCAGCTTCAATCAAGGCATTTTGTTCTTCCTCTGGCATCAAGCGAATAAGACGCCTTCCTTCTCGTTCCCACATGGAAGATGAAGGGAGAGTAGAGGCGAGAATAATGCTAGCTATACCTTTAGGATTTTCATCACACATATACTGAATGGCTAACATTCCACCCCAAGACTGACCTAAAAGATGAATGTTTGTTAGTTGCAAATGGTCGCGTATGGCAATTAGTTCATCAAGCCAAGTACGTGCAGTCCATAATTCTGGTTTATCAGGTATGGACGAATTCCCACAACCAATTTGATCGTACATGACTATTGCTCTGCCGTCTTCAGCCAAACAGTCAAAAATTTCAAAATAATTATGAGTTGAGCCTGGACCACCATGCAACAAGACTAACGGTTTCTTATTGTTGTTGATTTCGCCAACGATGCGATAATAAGTTCGATATTCGCCAAAAGGCAAATAGTCTTCAATAATTCTTTGCATTATAAACCTCCTGTATTTTTATGTGATACAGGGGAGAAAAGCAAAGTATGTGTTAAGATTATCTGTATCAATTGAAATTATATGATAAGTGTACTATTATTACAAGGGGTCCGCCATACACTATATATTTCATTCCGCAAGGAAATTGAGATTTGGCCAGTTGATGGCGTGTACCATAAATATGGATATCACGTTTTCACTTGCAAGCAAATGTACAGCAATTGCCTAGATCTTTCTTTTTGACCTATTAGTTTTACTAATAACTGAAATATCTTTTGAAGTAGCTACATTAATAATAAAACTTTATAGTTGTTTCCCAACGGGAGCCATATAAAAGACAAACTCTTCTTTACCATCCAATTGGAGTAGTTCATCAGCTTTTGATTGGACAAAAGCTCCTATGGCACAAGTTCCACAGCCAATAGCCTCACAGGCTAAATATAAATTTTGACAGACGTGACCAGCATCGATGGCAATTAATCTCGCTGAAGACTCCATATAACGCCATTCCATACGATAAGGAATAGTCGTCCAGATAAAGGTGACAGCTGATTTTCCTACATAGTGATAATTCCTGCCTAACTCAACCATTTTTTCAGATAAATTAGACACAGAAAATTCAAAAACCAGGGCATGTTCTAATGGCAGATAGCGATAAATACCCTCTTTGAGTTCTTTAACATGAAATACAGCAAGATAAGTTTCAAAAGTATGGCTGTTCCCTGCGGATGCTACATTACGCAAAGTATAATTTTTAGTAGTTTTTCGCACACCTTGAGTAGCCCAAAGCAAAAAAGATAGTTCTGGCAAACTAAGTGCACAATTGCTATAGCGACGTCGACTTTTTCTATCCTTAATTATTGAAATTATATCTTCGTTCTTAAGGATATCCCGATTAATATCTGGCAAATGTATCAACTCTTGACAGGGCAGAGGAGCTTTCTGCACCGGTGGCATTGGAACATTCTTGTTCTCGTCACTTAGTGTCAGATCCATTTTTAACCAGGAATTTGTGGTCAAGAACTCCCTTAACTCTCGTATATCCTTTGTCGTCACAATCTTTACTTCTCCTTATTATTAGTTACAGTTGAAGCAAACCAAACTGCTATCCATATATTAATATAAATTCGCTTACAATTTTATTGTGCGTAACTCACAATTATATTGTGCATAAGTTGGATAGCGAAGCTAAAGATAGATATGTTCTGTTGAGTTTTAAGTCTATCCCTTGTTTATAGGCTAAGTGTATAATGAATCATCCGTTGACTAACAAAGAAACCAGCGATCATGAGCAAACGGACTTCGGTTCATTGAGAACAGTCATACAAAGATTATCACATTACTTGGAGGATTTATGGAGGGAATTATTCCAATTGTATTGGGAACAGACCCCGTTTCCTACGCAATGGCCAGGAGTATCCATGATGCTTACGGCATCAAGGCCAATATCTGTTGCTCCAGGGTTTTAACCCCCTTTTACCGCACTAAAATCGCCGATATTTTCAGGGACAATTATGCCGAAGGCAGCTATATCGCCAGACCGGAAATCTTTATCAACTTAATTAATCGTGTTTACAGAGAGAAAGCAAATGGTCGCGGACAAGTAGTACTTTTTATCCCTAATGAGAATTATATGGAAGTTGTCTATGAAAATTTGACTAAGCTCGACTTTGAGCCCTGTTTGCCTTATCCGGATCAGCATCTCGGCAAATTCCTGATGATCAAGAACAATTTTTATCAGGCTATGGACAAACTGGGAGTGAAAATTCCTCAAACTCGTATCGTATCGCATTCAGATTACAAGAATATAGATCTGGATGGCGATCTGGTTCTAAAAGCTGATGATAATAATGCCTACAAAAAGGATCGCGCGACAATGCAAGACAAAGTCTATTTTGCCGACAATCGTTCGGAGGCAATCAGCAAACTGGATAAAATTTTTGACTCGGATAATGGCAGTAATTATCAAGGCAATATGGTTGTACAGGAGTGCATACCCGGTCAGCACGGCACCGAATACTCAATCAGCGGCTATCGCTCAACTGATGATAAATTTTCCATGACACAGGCGCGAAGCATTCTGACTGATTTGCGGCCGCAATATATCGGCAATCACATCGTGTTAATTGATAGCAATCTGGAAGAATTATATGGGTTGGCGATCAAGATTATACGTGGCCTGAATTACTACGGTTTCTTCAATCTCGATATGAAAATCCATCCGCAAAGCGGTGAAATTTATGTTTTTGAGATCAATCCGCGTCTGGCACGAAGTTTCTTTTATTCCAATCTGGGCGGTGTCAATTATCCACAGCTGGCAATTGAAGATCTAGCTAAAGGTAATTCTATTATTCAACGCCAAAGTAAACCTTTTAACTGGGTTTCCGCGGGTAAGCATGCTTGTGGGAATAGAATCCCGGAGGAGTTCAAAGCAGAATTTCTGAGAAGTGATCGCTACCGGAATACGGGGCATTCCGTTATTAATTCTAAGGACAATGACTTAGTCAGAAAAGTCAAGATATGGAGATATATTCGTCATGAAAATATGGCCCACTTTGGACAGAGAAGCTAAAGCAGGGTATAGTATAATATAATCAATCGGGAGCATATGGGTGCTGGTGTGCCCCGCGGTCTTCAAAACCGTTGCGAGGGGTTAAGAGCCTCTCCGGTGAGTTCGATTCTCACATGTTCTCGCCACAAAAACAGGGTGCCGCGCACCCTGTTTTTTAACATATATCTTCACTGTACACGTTATTGTTATTTTCATTTTCCTGTAGAACTGACGCCATCGGCAGGTAATTTCGTCAGTCACTTTCCTTCATCAAAAATACATCGGCAAGCAATTCAGCAGCGCGCCGGCTGTCTTGACCAATCTGAATCTTTACCTCATATAGGGAGTTAAATGATTTGGTCTCTCTTAAAAAGAAATACAGTTCCAGTCTGATCTCCTGACCATAGATATCCTGATTGAAGTCAAGAATATGGGTCTCAACCGTAATCTGTTCCAGACCGCCTACGGATGGTTGAAACCCGACATTAGTGACGCCCTCATACAAAGCCTCATCACAAAAAACCAATGAAGCATAGACTCCGAGTTTAGGTAATTTTGTTCCCGGCGCCAGAGCTAGATTGGCAGTTGGCATACCAAATTTCTTGCCTCTTCCCGCCCCTTTGACTACTCTCCCTTCCAGAATGTGAAGCGGGCTGATATTTGGGTTCAAGCTAGTCATGTCTATTATAAGATTCCCTTAAAAGCTAATATAATCAGGCCGCAACTAACGAGGATAAAGACACCCAAAATCACCATGCCGACATTGATCTTATTGCCTTTCGCATTCTGCGGCTGAGGCAAAAATCTAGTCTTGCGCAGTCCTAATACAATAGGTTTGTAAAGCAGGATGCTCAGCCCGGCATTCAGTGAGCCCTTGATTAAATTAAACGGCAAAATGGCCGGTACCAGCAGCTTGACCACATCCGCCCGAGGGATCTTCATATAGATTGGTGTCAGAATATAATTCCACAGCACCATGACTGCCGCCATTAGGATAACACCTGCGAACAGACTGAAAATCGCTCCGCCAATTGTGCGTCTTTTTTTATAAATATAGGCAGCAGTGCAAGCAAAAGAACATGTCGAAATAATATTCATGGCACAGCCGATCAGGCCGGTATCGCTGACAGTCACCATCTCCACCAGTGATACCACAAAGGAGATGATAAAGGCTGAGAAC
>MTKW01007014.1_pt1 | contig 54604 bp, 49 predicted proteins | sample 1042761 | NCBI WGS metagenome assembly MTKW01 (sample SAMN06205366, study PRJNA360243) | anaerobic digester metagenome | biome: Wastewater treatment plant; feature: Anaerobic digester sludge; material: sludge; isolation source: anaerobic digester fed with sludge from wastewater treatment plant ... | reverse complement strand
CCGGTTCAAGTATATATTATTCCGACTAATGAGGAACTCATAGTTGCAAAAAAAACCTATGATTATTTCAGGAGGAATTCTTAAGGAGGTAGAACTATGTTTACATTAGGAATCATCGTCGCTAGTGATAAAGGATCAAAGGGCGAAAGGTTAGATAAAAGTGGCGCTCTTATAAAAGAAATCATGGAAAAAAATAATTACTCAGTGGAAAAATACGCCATACTTCCTGATCAACAGGATCTATTGATGGAAGAATTGATCCATATGAGCGATGTTTTGAAGCTGGATTTGGTTCTAACCACAGGAGGAACAGGCTTCTCCCAAAGAGATGTCACCCCCGAGGCAACCTTAAGCGTCATTGAAAGGCAGACACCGGGAATCTCCGAGGCGATCCGTTATAATAGCCTTCAGGTTACTCCCCGTGCCATGCTATCCAGAGCGGTATCCGGCATTCGAAAAAATACTCTTATCATCAATCTTCCTGGTAGCCCAAAGGCAGTGAAGGAGAGCTTGGAATACATTCTCCCTTCTCTAGATCATGGATTGGAGATATTAAAGGGCAGCGCCTCTGAATGTGCCAGGGATTAAAACTATGGTAAGTCGCCCTAAAGATGTTATAATACAAAAAAGTCTATTTAAATACTTTTTTAGGAGGAAGCCCATGCTTTTTTTTGTCATCATTGTTCTTATTCTAGTGGATCAAATATCTAAATTCCTGGTACTAAAGTACTTAAAACCCATACGGACTTATCCCCTTATTCAAAATTTTTTTCATCTTACCTATGCGGAGAATAGGGGGGCTGCATTTAGCATATTACAGGGAAAACAATGCTTTTTGATTGTGACCACTATCCTATTTACCATGTTCTTAATTTATTTTTTGATCAAGCTGCCTACCGGCAATGACACACTGTTGATTCGGATTTCTTTAACCTTGATTATCGGGGGTGCCATCGGCAACCTTGTAGATCGAATCCGGCTAGGATTTGTGGTAGACTTCTTTGATTTTCGATACATCAATTTCGCCATTTTTAACACGGCGGATAGTTTTGTGGTAGTAGGAACCATCCTGTTGGCATTTATAATCCTTTTTGGCAAAACTGAACACATCCTTTAGCATAAAAGGGGCCAACACCCCATGATGNNGGAGTAAAGGGAAGCCTGTAAAAGTTGATTCCCAGAGCATCATAGAGAGCATTCCCAATAGCCGAAGGCACTGAAATCATTGGATGCTCCGCCACGCCCCGTGCCCCGTAGGGCCCATCCGGCTGGGGATTCTCTACATAGATAGGCACGATCTCTAACGGAATATCCTTTGCAGTAGGGATCTTATTGTCGGTAAAGGATGGGTTCATCATTCGACCATCCGGACTGAACTTGAAGCCCTCCAACAGAGCAGAGCCAATCCCCTGCAGTACCCCTCCAATGACCTGGCCATCTATCAATTTTTTATTGATGACCTGGCCCACATCGAAGGCGGATGCGATCTTCAGGATTTGGACCTCACCGGTTTCCACATCCACTTCTAGTTCAACCCCGTGGGCACCAAAGGTCCAGTCTAAAGCTGGTAATCCTTGACCGGTATCCGGATCCAAATTACTCAAGCCATCAGCGATATAAACCCCATGGGCAATCAATGGCCCGCCGATTGCATTTCCATTTCCAAAGACATATCCCCGTGCCAACTTTGCATAGGGAACCCTTCTATGGGTGTGGTGAACATGATAGATTGCACCGTCACCATAAGTCAATTGATCAGGGTGGCATCTTAGGGCTTGAGCGGCGATCTCCTTCATCTGTTCAATCATATTTCGGGCTGCCTGCTTCACAGCATTACCCCCCATAAAGGTATACTTAGAAGCTACAGTGCTCCAATCGTAGGGGTGTTTATTGGTGTTTACATCATAAACAACCTCAATTTGTTCTATTGGGATATCCAGTTCTTGGGCAGCGATCTGAGCCATTGCGGTGTTAGCTCCTTGACCCATATCGATGGCACCAATCATGATCTTCACCCTGCCATCCTCATCCATCTGCATGATTGCAGAGGTGGAAGTATTGGTAGGCATAGCGGGTGCCTTTTGCAATACCGCTAATCCCTTTCCCCTTACCTTCCCGGTCTTCATTTGAGCCTCTCGCTCCTCCTGGGTCTGATAGCCCTTCCAGCCGATTTCCTTGGCAACTGCCTCTAAGCAATCGCTGGGACTTCCAGTAGTATGATAGACCAGCTCCCCGCTCATGGTGCGGGTCCCCGGTTTGAGGATGTTTTTCATCCTTACCTCATAGGGATCCAGACCTAGCTTCTGAGCGATAAGATCCATCTGTCGTTCTATCACCCAGTGGGTTTCTAGGTGACCGAAGCCTCGGTATGCCGTACTAAATACCTTATTCGTATAGAGGGTTCTGGAATGGATCTCCGCATTTTCGATATGGTAGGCACCGGCTCCGGAATAGACCGCCGTCTTACCTACATTGACCCCATAATCAGCATAGGCGCCACTATCCCAATCATAGTAGACCTCTAATGCTGTAATTGTGCCGTCCTTCTTTACCCCTGTTTTAATTCGTCCCCTCATACCGGCACGGCTGGGTAATTGGTTGAATTCTTCCTCACGGCTAAGTTTCAACTTTACTGGACGACCCTTTGCAGCCCTTGAAAGAAGCACCACCAAGGGTTCAATGTGGATTCCTGCCTTTCCGCCAAATCCACCTCCAACATAGGGGACATGAACCTCAATATTCCCTCTGGGAATAGAGAAGCACTTTGCCAACATATCCCTTAATGCGAAGGGTGATTGGGTGGAAGACCAAATCTTCAATTTGTTTGCATAGGGATCAGCTTGGGCAATGGAGACATGGGTTTCCATAGGAACATGACCTACAGCAGGCAGGGATAGCTCATTTTCAATAATGAGATCCGCCTCCTCAAAGCCCTTTTGGGGATCCCCCTTCTTTGCCTTATTCCAGCTGGCAATATTGGAGTCGGGTTGGGGGAAGAATACACCCTCCATATGGTCAATTTCGTTGATATCCTCATGGACTAGGATTTTCCCTTCCAATGCCTCATCAATGGTTTGAACTGAAGGTAACTCCTCGTATTCTACTTCTATCAGTGAAATAGCCTTTTCGGCGATCTCCTCACTTACAGCGGCAACCGCTGCCACTACCTCGCCTTGGTATCGTACCTCTTCGTCAGCGATGATTCTCTTATCAATCATGTACAGTCCCACTAAGTAGGGCGCGTCCTTCCCTACTAAAACTGTCTTTACCCCGGGAAGGGATTCTGCGCGGCTGATATCGATGGATCGAATCATTGCTCTTGCATATGGGGAGTGCAATAATTTAGCATGGAGCATCCCGGGAAGCTCTAGATCATGGGCATAGATGGCTTGGCCGGTTACTTTTTCCTGTGCATCCTTTCTATTGTATGGCTTTCCGATGTGTTTATAATTTCTTTCTTCCATCATTTCCTCTCCTCCCTTTCCCTTTTGGCCGTTGATTTTACAGCCTCAATAATTGGAAAATATCCGGTACATCGGCAGAAGTTCCCGGCAAGGGCCTCTTTGATCTCCTCTTCGCTGGGATCAGGGTTTCTGTCCAATAGGGCACGGGATGACATTAACATTCCGGGAGTACAAAAGCCACATTGGAGGGCATCCATCTTGATAAATTCTTGCTGTAGAATGGATAGTTTCCCATCCTCCGCCAATCCTTCTACCGTTAGAATCTCTGCACCTTGGGCTTCAACGGCTAGAACCAGACAGGAATTTACAGGCTCCCCGTTCATGATAACGGTGCAGGCGCCACATTCCCCTTCTCCACAACCTTCCTTGGTTCCGAAGAGTTTTAGCTCATTCCTTAAAAAGTTGAGCAGGGTTATTGTGGGATCCACCATGGCACATACCCTCTCGCCATTGACCACACAATCAACCTTCACTGGGGGTTGCCCAGAATCTATATGAACAAAGCAGTTATTGTTTTCGTGTTTTTCACACATTTAGTTCCCCTCCTTTTCTGCAAATTGTTCTAGGGCTCTTTTGGTAAGAACCTCTGCCATGTGCAAACGGTATTCCTTTGAGGAACGAACATCACTAATTGGGCTGATATGATTGCCGACTTGACCTGCCGCCCATTGGATGGATTCTTGGGTTAGGTCTTTCCCATGAATCTCCTCCTCCAGCGCACTTAAGCGTACAGGAGTGGGTGCAACGGCAGCCATTGCCAATAGGATCTTCTTATCCTTCCTTCGTCGTGCCGCTAGCCCTACCGTTGCTAAATCATGGCCCTTTAGGCGTGATTGTTTTAAATACAAGCTTTGATCCCCCTCCTCCACATCAGGTAGGAAGATTCTCAAGACCAACTCATCCTCCCTAAGGACGGTCTTCTTTACCCCGGTGAAGAACTCGTGGATATCCACTTGGCGTCTTCCCCTAGGGGAAACAATATCCAGTTTTGCTTGGAATACTAAAAGGGGTGGTGCTAAATCGGCTCCAGGTGAAGCGTTGCAAATATTACCTGCGATGGTAGCCCGATTTCTCAGTTGATAGGATGCGAGGGAATCTGCCCCTTGGGCTAGTGAAGTGTATTTTTCTCGAATGATGGGGTGACGGGTTAATTGATTTACTGTAACTGCAGCGCCGATGTATAATCCTTCATTGGGCACATATTCGATCTTTTGGATCTCAGGGATACCCTTTATGTCCAGAACATGCTTGCAATCGATTGCATTTCTCCGTAATAGAACGAGTAGATCCGTTCCTCCTGCCAGAACCTTGGTGTCCTGATTCTCTTCCAAGTATTGAAGGGCTTCCTCAATACTTTCAGGTCTGCTATAGGTGAATTTGCTTAACATAACGAACCTCCTTTTTAAATAAATAAAATGACGGTCCTATCCTGCTTAAACTCTAAACATGACAGCCGTCGTTTTTTAATAAGTAGTACATGGCACACTCCCCCCGTGTTTCCAATCTTACCTCTTATAATATTAAAATTTTATATGTATACCCCTTATACCTATATTATACTACTCATTAAAATGATGTCAATCACGCGAATTTTATACATCATTGTAAAAAGGCAACCAAATCTGGCTGCCTTTTTTGTAGCTTATATACAACAATGACTTTTAACCAAGTAGCTCCAATGCCTTTGCTACAATATTATCCACATTAAATCCAAACTTCTCCAGGACAACATCTCCAGGTGCTGAAGAACCGAAGGTCTCCATACCTATGATGGCTCCGTTCTTTCCAGTATACCTTTCCCATCCCAGGCTTTGTCCTGCCTCCACTGCCAGCCTCTTTTCCACATGGGATGGCAGTACCATCTCCTTATAAGCATCCTCCTGGTCTTCAAACAGCTCCCAGCAGGGCATGCTGACAACCCTAACATCAATATTCTTCTCTTGTAATTCCATAGCTGCTTCCAGTGCCACATGAACCTCAGACCCACTTGCCATAATGATAAGGTCAGGAGTCTTACCCTTTTCCCTTTGAATGATATAGGCACCCCTAAGTGCATTCCGACTGCTTTGCTCCAAAACAGGCAGGTCTTGCCTGGTAAAAACCAATGCGGTTGGATGCTTTTCTTCGGTTAGTGCCGAAATCCAGGCAGCCGCAGTTTCCTTAGCATCGGCAGGTCGAAACACCCTCAACCCTGGAATCAATCTCAGACTCATCATCTGTTCAATCGGCTGATGGGTAGGACCATCCTCTCCCACAGCAATACTATCATGGGTAAATACATAGGGTATTGGGATATTCATCAAGGATGACAAACGGATGGAGGGTCTCATATAGTCAGAGAAAGTGAGGAAGGTCGCACAATAGGGCCTTAAGCCCCCATGGAGATATAGCCCATTGGTAATGGCAGCCATCCCATGTTCCCGGACCCCGAAACGAATATTCCTTCCCAACCTATTCTCCGAAGAAAGATCCCCCAACCCCTCAAGATAGGAATTATTGGAGGGGGCTAGGTCCGCTGAACCACCGATTAGATTGGGGATCCTCTGTGCCAATCGATTCAACAACTCTCCTGATGCTACTCGGGTTGCCATTTCCTCCTGATTAAAGTTCCAAAGAGTATCATCCTCCAATAGCTCGGAGGTTAGATCCTTCCCATGCCACCTTTCCCACTCTTTGGCTAGTTGGGGATATCTCTCCCTATACCAGGAAAAAGCCTCCTCCCAATCTGCTTCCGCCTTTTCCTTTTCTTGGACCATCCTCCGGAAATGTTCCCTCACCTCTGGGGATACATAAAAATCCCTATCACTGGAATAGCCTAAGTTCTCCTTAGTTAACTTTGCCTCCTCGGTGCCTAGGGGAGAGCCATGCACACCTGGGCTGCCCGCCTTATTAGGACTCCCATAACCGATAACCGTACGCACCTCGATCAAGGTGGGTTTTTCTTTCTCTCCCTTTGCCATCCTAATGGCTTCGGCAATGTCCTCAATGTTGTTTCCATCCTCTACCCTCAGCACTTGCCATTCATAGGCTTCAAATCTTTTGCCCACATCCTCGGTAAAGGTAATGCTGGTATCCCCCTCGATGGAGATATTATTGCTATCATAGAGGACAATTAGTTTCCCCAATTTTAAATTTCCCGCTAGGGATGCTGCCTCGGATGCTATCCCCTCCATCAAGTCCCCGTCCCCTGCTATGACATAGGTATAGTGGTCAACGATTTTGATGTCCTCCCTATTGAAGCGTGCGGCAAGGATCTCCTCAGCCATTGCCATTCCCACGGCATTGGCAAAACCTTGTCCCAGGGGCCCGGTGGTGGTTTCCACACCGGGTGTAAGACCATACTCAGGATGGCCGGGGGTTCTACTTCCCCATCGTCGAAACTGCTTTAAATCCTCTATGCTTAAATCATATCCAAATAAATGGAGGAGACTGTAGATCAGGGCGGACCCGTGACCCGCCGAAAGCACAAACCGATCCCTATCCACCCAATCCGGATTCCGGGGGTTGAACTTCATAAAATCCTTCCAAAGAGCATATGCCATGGGTGCAGCCCCCATGGGCATGCCCGGGTGTCCCGATTTTGCCTTCTCTACAGCATCCATCGCCAGGATTCGTATCGTATCTACCGCTTGTTGATCGATATTTTTCACAGTATCACTTCCCTTTCTATTCTATAATCTCCCTTTGTCTGGAGGTGATTATATTATTTCTTTCTATATATTATATCTATCCCTAAAAACGAATATTAAAACCATCGGTTATCCCATGGTATAAAAACATAAAAAATAGGATGGACACTTTGGTCCATCCTGTGTTAAGTATTCCTATATTTTATTGCTGGACATCAAGACATTTCTGATCTTGTGTTGAACCATGTCTTGAATAGCCTGTCTTCCCGGTCCTAAGTATTTCCTTGGATCAAATACCTCTGGATTTTCTACAAACGCCTTCCGGATAGAGGCAGTCATGGCAAGTCTCAGGTCGGTATCAATATTGATCTTACATACCCCCATCTGGGCTGCCTTCTTTAACATTTCTTCAGGAACCCCCTGGGCATTTGGAACCTTTCCACCATACTTATTGGTTAACTCCACAAACTCCTGGGGTACCGATGAGGAGCCGTGTAGTACAAGTGGAAAGCCAGGTAGTAGATCGGAGATCTTTTGCAATCGATCAAAATCCAGCTTTGGTTCCCCCTTAAATTTAAAAGCGCCATGACTTGTTCCGATGGCTATAGCAAGGGAATCCACCCCTGTTCTTTCTACAAACTCAACCGCCTGGTCAGGATCGGTAAAGGTAGCATCCCTTTCACTGACATTGATGGCATCCTCAATACCTGCCAACCGACCCAACTCTGCCTCAACTACTACCCCTCTTTCATGGGCATACTCTACCACCCTCTTGGTTAGGGCGATATTCTCCTCAAAGGGGAGATGGGAGCCGTCAATCATAACCGAGGTAAATCCATCGTCCACACAGGATTTGCAGATCTCGAAATCCTCACCATGGTCTAGATGGAGCACGATGGGCAGATCGGTCTCCTCCAGAGCGGCTTCCACTAATTTTTTCAGGTAGATGGGATTAGCATATTTTCTAGCCCCAGCGGATACCTGAAGGATCAATGGTGATTTCTCAATTTGTGCGGCACCAACAATCCCTTGGATGATCTCCATGTTGTTTACATTGAAGGCACCAATTGCATATTTCCCTTCATAGGCTTTTTTAAACATTTCTTTCGAAGTGACCAATGGCATAATTTATTCCTCCTTATTTAATAGTGGTACAAGAACCCTTCCTTGTATCATTCAATGGTTATCTTGGGTACCAGGGGTGCTCTTAATCTACTTGCCGTAGGTAGTCCTGATCCTAATAGGGGTCTTACATACTGATAGAAGGCTTCGGTAACATTGTTGCCCTCAGCATTGATGTACTCATCGGGCATGTGTCTTGTTTTGCCTCCGATCTCGTGGAGTTCTCTAAGCTGGTAGTTCACGGAGTAATTGCCGGTTCTTTGGATGGTGACCGATCCATCCACATCGTCCCATAGGGCAAATTGGACGGCTCTTTCCCCTACCTCTCTTGCCTCCTTTTGGTCTACATCGGAAACACAACCAATGAAGGACCTTTGTAGATATCCGAAGGTATCCGAACGGACCCGTTTAATGTTTAGTTTCTGCTTGACCTCGTTAGCTAAGAGCTCTCCAAGTGCTCCTCCTCCTAAGTGTACATTCCCATGGGCATCCTTTTCTACCTTCTCCACAAGCTTGGTAGCAATAGGAACGCCATTTTCATCCTGAATCCCCTCGGATACAGCGATCACGCATCTACCATATCGATCATATACCTCTTTGACATCCTTTAGGAATTGATCCATGGTGAAGGTCCGCTCAGGCAGGTAGATAAGATGGGGACCATCATCAGGATAGATCTTGCCCACCGAAGAAGCAGCAGTTAGGAATCCTGCATGCCTTCCCATAACCACACCGATGTATACTCCACCAAATGCACGGTTGTCCAGATTGACCCCCATGAAGGATTGGGCAACAAACCGAGCCGCTGAGCCATAACCGGGAGTATGGTCGTTTAGTACCAGGTCATTGTCAATGGTCTTGGGAATATGTATGGCTCTAAACTCATAGTTCTCCCTCTTTGCATTCTCGTTTACGATTCGTACCGTGTCCGATGAATCATTCCCCCCGATATAGAAGAAATACCTAACATCATGCGCCTTTAGTACCTTGAAGATCTCAGCGCAAAAGGCCTCGTCGGGCTTTACTCTTGTGGACAGCAGGGCTGAGGAAGGGGTTTTAGCAACTTCCTCTAAGTTGTTGGTGGTTTCCTGAGTTAGATCAATGAACTCTTGATTGACCAGACCCTCTACCCCATGTAGGGCTCCATATACCTTGGTTACCTGGGGAAATTTTCTGGACTCCAAGGCGGCTCCTACTAGGGATTGGTTGATGACATGGGTAGGTCCACCACCTTGGGCAATGACAACTTTACCAGATAATTTCATTGGCTTCTCCTCCTCTATCATTGTAATATTTTATTGCTTTATATGGTCACATATATGTGGTAACAATTATGTCCCGCTTGGTTGTTTTTGTCTCAACATGATTCTACCATATCCAGCTGGATTTTGGTAGGGCCCTTAATAAAAAGTTTACCAAACCTGCCCTTCCTACTTAATATGCCAAAAAAAAGTAAAATTATTTTCCCTATCCTATGGGATGAAGCATAACACATCTCAATATTTTATAAAAAAATGTCATCCCGGTTGCCCTAGGATGACCCTCTCGCCCATCAAGACTATTCCAGTAAGCCTTCCTTCCTTAGTTTGTCCAGTACCACCCGATCGGTGGGAAAGGCTAGGGGCGGTATATTCTCATAGTTGAAGAATCCCAGGGCATCCAGATCATCACCCGCCTGAGTTTCTCCCGCTATTTCCTTTACTAAAAACCAAATACCCACTGTATGCTGATTGGGATTGTGAAAATTAGAAAGCACCTTATAGACCCTTTCTACCTCAATTTGAATTCCGGTCTCCTCATGGAACTCCCTTTTCACAGCGTCATAGACATCTTCGTCCCATTCCACATAACCGCATGGGATGCACCATTTCCCATTATAGCTTCCTACCCTTCTTCCCAGCAGTATTTTTTTGTCCCTGAGAACAATCCCAGCCACCCCTACAATAGGGTTTTGATAGAATATGAATCCGCAATGTTCACATTGGGGCTTGTTTTCATCCTGATACTTACCCAGACCTAATCTTCCCCCACATTTTGGACAGTAGCGATACCTCATGTAATCACCTACGATCTAAGATTCGTTATGTCTGCCTTTTAATAGGATNNTATTTAATACCCTTATATCCCTTGATAAAACAATAAAGGTAAGGATAATGGATAACAAATCAGCGATGGGAAAAGCAGCCCAAATGCCTTCAAGTCCAAAGACTAAGGGCAACACCAGTATCAATGGAATGAGGAACAGTAATTGTCTGGACATGGATAGAATGAGTGCAGGTACTGCCTTACCCACAGCCTGGAAATATCCCGAGCCTACTACTTGGAACCCCACCAGGGGAAATACGAGAATCACCACCCTAAGGGCATGGGTACCTACCTTCAACAGCTCAGGATCATTGTTAAAGATGGAAATCATGGTATCGGTGAAGAACATAAGGAGGATAAATCCCAAAGTAGATATACCCACAGCCACCTTTATTCCCGTTTTCAATGCCAACCTCACCCGTTCCGGCTGTTTGGCGCCGAAATTGTAGCCAATAATAGGCTGTAGACCCTGTACAATGCCAAACATCGGCATTAGTGTAAACATGATAAGTTTATGGATAACACCGTAGACAGCGATGCCAAGGGACCCACTGTAGATGGCTAGACTATTATTTAATACAATGGTTAATAGGCTTGCTGCCACCGATCTTGTAAAGGAGGACAGACCTATGGTGATGATCTCTATAATGATTGGTATCCTCAGTTTTAGATTTTTTACCCTAAATCGAACAAGGCTTTTCCCCTTGATAAAGTAAAAAGCAAGATAAACCACTGTTGTCGCCTGGGCTAGGACAGTAGCAAGGGCAGCCCCCCGTGTACCCATATTCAAACCCGGTATGTTTAAAAAGGGAATCACATCATAGATAAATATAGGATCCAGTATGACATTTAACCCTGCTGAGATCAGCATGGTATTCATTGCAATCCTGGCATTCCCCTCTGAACGAATGATATGACTACTGGCCATGGCGAAGGAAAAGAAGATGGTCCCATATAGGATCACACTCATATAATCCACCGCATAGGGCATAATGTCTTCAGTAGCACCAAAGAGCCTTAAAAGGGGTTCAATGTAAATACTCCCAAAGATGGCAACCAAGGCACTCATGATCAGTACCAAGGAGAATACATTACCCATGGTGAGTTCGGCATTATCAACATCCTTAGCCCCTAATCTTCGGGAGATCAGGGAAGCACCCCCGATGCCAAACATTTGAGCAAAGGACATGATAATCATCTGAATGGGAAATGCCACCGAAACTCCGGCGATCCCCAGTAGCCCAACACCTTGACCTACAAATATAGTATCCACCAAATTATATAGCGCTTGCACGATCATCCCAATAGTAGCAGGTATAGAAAGCCTCAGCAATAGTTTCCCTATGCTTTCATTCCCTAACATATCACTTCTTTCAACCATTAGTATCCTCCTTTATGTCGAACTTTTCTTAGATGTTGTTACATTGGCTACCATTTTTTTTATCATACCTAACCCACAATCCCTCTCTGGCTCATCGATGCCATTCAAAAGCAACTCATTCCATTCCTTTAATATCTCGAAAATGGTAGATTTCAATGAGTTCGCCTTTGGAGTAAGGTAGATCTGATAGCTGCGCTTATCCTTAGGATCCCTATGTCGTACCACATAGCCTTCCTCCACTAATTTTTTAATGGCTCTCCCAGTTGTCGCCTTATCCACCAGGATCCTTTCGCTTAATTCCTCCTGGCTAATGCCATCCTCCATGTAAAGAACCATTAAAAAAGCAAATTGGCCACTGCCGATGCAGAATGGCTCCAATCTTCTATTGATATAACATTGTCCCATTCGATAAAGGTAGGAGATATACCTTCCTATACTTTCATACTCTTTCATACCTACAAATCCTTCCAAGAAAAAATTGGTTACTCCATACATAGATAGAGAATTGAAACCATTATACTAAAAAATGGTTGCGTTTGCAACCATTTTTAGTCTTCTCGTCTTGGAGGGAGGGGCCCGAAATATTGGTATAGGTAGGTGAGGATCCTACCATTATAGAGCTTCCTATTTTTATCAGCCCTTTTCCCAAAAAAGCGTTCGAACTCCGGGTGGGAGGTGATGATAAAATAGGACCATGAATCAAGGCTCCGAAACACCCTTCCCATATCCCTATATAGTTCCTCGGTCTCCTTCCTCTCCCCGAGTCTTTCCCCATAGGGTGGGTTGGTGATAATGACCCCATACTTCTTCTTAGAACTAAGTTGTTGAACAGGCAGTCTTTGGAAGAATACGCAGTCGTCCACACCAGCCATCTCGGTATTGATCCTTGCCTGTCGGAGGGACCTCCCATCCACATCCGAGCCCAAGATACGAAAATCCTTCCCTACATCTATGGCAAGCCTTGCCTCCATCCTTGCCCTCTTCCACTCCTCGGCGGGTATTCGAGCCCAATCCTCTGAAACAAAACTCCTCTGAAGTCCCGGTGGGATGTTTTTCCCAATCATCGCTGCTTCTATCAATATGGTCCCCGATCCGCATAGGGGGTCCACCAATTCCCTCCCCGGTTTCCATCGGGAAAGCAAGACCAGGGCTGCGGCTAAAGTCTCCTTGATAGGTGCCTCATTCCCATGCTCCCTATACCCCCTCTTATGCAACCCTACCCCACTGGTATCTATCATCAAGGTAGCCCTATCCTTCAGAATGGATACCTGGATGGGATATTCCGCCCCTGTCTCCTGGAACCATTGGATCCTATGCTTCCTCCTAAGCTTTTCCACCACCGCTTTTTTTACAATGGATTGACAATCTGAGAGGCTGAATAGTTTAGATTTGACCGATTTCGCCTTATAGATGGGAAATTTCCCATCGGCCGGAATCCACTCCTCCCATGGCAATGCCTTGGTCTTTTCAAAAAGTTCATCAAAGGTAAGTGCCTCGAACTCCCCCATCTTTATGAAGACTCGATCGGCGGTTCGCAACCAAAGGTTAGCCCTTGGGATGGCCGATTCCTCCCCTTGAAAGGTTACCCGACCATTCTCTACCTTGACCTCTGAATATCCAAGATTCCGTACCTCCTGAGCCACAAGGGCCTCTAAGCCAAAGGTACTGGTTGCAATCAGTTCAATTTTACCCATCGAAACGCTCCTTCATTTTTTACATTATTAACAGTATACCCCCTATGAACCATTTCTACAATAACTTCTCTTCGTCCTTATCCCATATCTCAATTCCAGATGGTTCCAAGTCCCCAATTTGCCCTTGTCAAAATTAATATATTTTGGTAGAATAGCTTAAAATAGTATAGGCTAACATACAATGAAGGGGTACTAGTAGCCCTCCTTGGTTACAATATAGAGAGCAGACCGGTTGGTGAAAGGCCTGCAGCACAAGGATGAGCGAAGTACAGCCCTAGAGTATGGTCTTCTCGGTTTCCACACGTTAAGTGGATTGAGGCATCGGATATCGGTGTGAATTAAGGTGGTACCACGGCTTTCTCGTCCTTAGGATGGAGGAAGCCTTTTTTCATTAATCATAAATGGAGGTGCAAAGGATGCAAAATGTCTATGATGTTTTAAAGGAGCGGGGATACATCGAACAGGTCACCCATGAGGAGGAATTAAGGGAACTCTTAGGAAAGGAATCAGTTACCTTTTATATAGGCTTTGACCCCACAGCGGACAGCCTTCATGTGGGGCACTTCGTGCAATTGATGGTGATGGCACACATGCAAAGGGCAGGCCATCGACCCATCGCCCTAATTGGTGGAGGAACAACCATGATTGGAGACCCCTCTGGTCGTACCGATATGAGGAAGATGTTATCCTTTGAGGAGATTCAAGCCAATGGGGAGAAATTTAAAAAGCAGTTTGCTAAGGTCATTGATTTTTCCGATGGTAAGGCAATGCTGATGAACAATGCAGACTGGCTGATGAATTTAGAGTACATCCCCTTTTTAAGGGAGATCGGCGTTCACTTCTCTGTGAACCGCATGTTGACCGCCGAATGCTTTAAGAATCGAATGGAGAGAGGGTTGTCCTTTATTGAATTCAACTACATGATTATGCAAGCCTACGATTTTCTAGAACTCTATCGCAGGACCAATTGCAGGCTCCAGATGGGGGGAAACGATCAATGGTCCAATATCATCAGTGGGGTAGACCTGATTCGGCGTGTAGAATTCGCTTCGGCATACGGTATGACTTTCACACTACTCACCAATAGTGAGGGTCAGAAGATGGGCAAGACCCAATCAGGTGCTGTTTGGCTGGATCCTGAAAAAACCACACCCTACGAGTTCTATCAATATTGGAGGAATGTGGACGATGCCGATGTGAAAAAATGCCTGGCACTGCTAACCTTCCTGCCCATGGAGGAGGTGGTTCGATTAGGCTCCCTAGAGGGTGCCGAAATCAACCATGCTAAAGAAGTCTTGGCGTTTGAAGTCACCAAGCTGGTCCACGGTGAGGAGGAGGCACAAAAATCCGAACAAGCGGCCAAGGCATTATTTGGGAATGGCAGTAAGGATGCAGACATCCCATCCAGCGAAATCCCAGCAGAGGAATTGGAGGAAGGTATTAATATCATTACCCTCCTACAGAGAGTGGGTCTCGTACCCTCCAGGGGAGAAGGACGCCGCCTTATCCAGCAGGGTGGGCTCTACATCAATGGTGAAAGGATCAATGATATTAACCTTATCCTTACCCTGGATGATTTTATCGATGGAAGCCTAATGATCCGAAAGGGCAAAAAGGTCCACCATCAGATTATCGTCTCATAGTAAAAGAAGCAGAGGGGCGAAGTACCCTCTGCTTTTGTAATAATTAAACCTTAAATTCATCTAAAATTGACTTTTCGCGAATAAGCGAACCGCTTTTACCTTTCATGTCTTTTTAATAAAACGGTAAGCATCGGAGCAGAAAGGCAATTCTCAAGGATTTTTCAATAGCCTATATATAAATTATACCCTTTCAGTAATGGCTACCTTAATTCGGTCTCCCGGCTGTTTACCTATCTTAGCGCGAATATCCTTGCGAAGTCCTATGATGTAACAAATGGAACCATCAGCATTCTTAATCCCCATATTGACGATGCTTCCGTCATATGGCTCACCGTCAAAGGTCGCATGAACTTTTACTCTACCCTTTCCAAACTCCTCCCTTATATCATATGGGAACTCTACATAGGCACCGTCCATGTCAGGGACCTTTTTAATCTCCGCTTCAAATTCATATATTTTATTCCTATTTCCTGTATTATTCTTCCCACTATCCCCCTGCTTACCTGATCTTTCTTTCAAACCCTGTTCATAAAACCTAATGTGTTCATCCACTGTAATCTTCTGGCACAGTTCAGCGATTAAATCGTAGGGGATACACTTCGGGTTCTTAAACCGAATACAGCTTTTTCCCATATCCAGCTTAGTAGGCACCCTTTTAGCATATTCCTCCTTAAACCAGTTTTCAATCGACCTATTTCCATACATGCCCATATGGTATAGTGCAATATGGTTTTTCTGGGATCCTATTGAGATGAAGGGAAGCGGTTCACCTTTTTTTGCATGATATCCCTTCGGGTATCTCCATAGGGGTACAACATAGCTGATCATCCCATAGGAAAATACCTCCTCAAATCCCTCAGGAAGATTTTGTGCCATCACATTTCGAAGCTTTTCTATTACAGGTCTTCTATCCTCCGGCAAGCCTTCAATATATCTTTTAACCATAGTCCCATGATCCGCCAATTTATCCTCCTCCCTCCCTTTTTGTATCTATTCTTACCCCTATCAAAGAATCATAATCCCGGTGGTTTTCTACGGATGTTTATACCCATTGTCAGACTTCCTCCAGATTTCCCTTTAGTTCTTTAAGNNATGGATAGGCGTCCAGTGACCTCGGTCAGACGATTCTGTAGTACAAAGATCCTCTGCTCTAATTCTTTCTTTTCATCATCCCTTGGTTTATTCCACTTCTCTAGATAATCCTTATAGGTACCTAGATACATTTGAATCCTATGATCCTGAATGGTCATAATGTGATCAGCGATTCCTTCAATAAAGCTTCGGTCATGGGTGACAAGAAGTAGGGTCCCCTGGTATCCCTTAAGGACCTCCTCCATCACTTCTATGGAGTTGATATCCATATAGTTGGTGGGCTCATCCAGGATGAGCATATTGATATCCTGGACGACGATCTTGGCGAAGGAGACCTTTACACGCTCCCCTCCGCTAAGAACCCTGACTGCCTTATGGACCTGGTCCCCTTTAAATAGGAGCCTAGCCAGCAGGGTTCGTACAAAGGTTTCCGAATAGATGCTAGTGACCATCACATTCTCCAAAATACTAAGACTTTCGTCTAGTATGCTTAGGTCCTGGCTAAAATAGCCAATACGGACTCCCTTGGCAACCCGGATGGGGTCCTCCCTATCCAGGATCATTTTTACCAGTGTACTCTTCCCGCTGCCATTGGGACCTATCAATGCCACCTTGGACCCGTTGTAGATCTTAAATTCTGCCCCCTTAAAGATGACCTTCTCACCAAAGGACTTATGGATATCCTCGCCCCATATGACCATTCTGCTGTAGACCGTACCCATATCCACCAGATCTAGCTTTATCCTCTCTAACTCCCTGGGCTTTTCCTTCTCCTCCAAATGGTCCAATCGCTTTTGTACATTTTTTGCAGCCCTTTCAAGGGTAGCCTTCGCCTTTTGTCCCCCCATTTTGTGAAGCCGGGCCTCGGAATTTCCCATTCGCCTGGGAGGTCCTTTAATGCTACCAGCCCTCTGCTTGGTTTGCTGGATGATCCCTTCCAACCGCCTTTTTTCCTTCAGGTATTGATCGTACTCGAATTGTTCCCTTTCCATCTCATGGGCCTTTTGTCGGGTATAATCCTCATAGTTCCCATGGTAGATATTGATCCGACCTTCATGGAGCTCGAAGATTCTATTGGTACAGGCATTCAACAAAGACCGGTCATGGGAGATGAGTATCAGCGTCCCCCTATACCCCTGCAATTGTTCCTCAACAAGCTCAATCCCATCCATATCCAGATTGCTGGTAGGCTCGTCGGCGAATAGGATGGGGTGTTCCTTACTAAGAGCCAGGGCTAGTTTAAACCGTGTCTTCTCTCCCCCGCTCATATGGGCATTCCATCGGCAGGGTATTCCAAATTTGGAGGCCATCTCCGGCGACAACTCTTGATGAACCTCATCCTCCAACTGGGATACAAAGGAGCAACTCCCATGTAAAGTGACACTTCCCGCATCCGGTTCCAATCGCTTACTTAGAATATTTATTAGGGTGGTCTTTCCAACCCCGTTAGGTCCAACAATGCCGATTCGGTCCTCCGAATAGATTTTTATACTATCAATATTTAAAATTAATCGGTCCCCAAAATACTTCTTTATCTTATTCCCATCGATGATTAACATAAAAAAACTCTCCTTTTGATAGTGGAGAGGATAGCGAATCAAAGCCCAATAAATAACCCTATTATCCTAGGCAGGCTCCTATAGATTTGGCACTATCCACTCACTTATTTGCACGACAAAAAACCATAATGGTTCTTTATCTTGTCGTCGTTATAGCATCCAGTGAATGAATTAGTTCCTCATCCTAATAGTACCTTACCCTTTCTTTATATTAAATTCATTTTAATCAAATAGGACTATGAATGTCAAGTGATTGGTTGCATCCTATTGGTTCTTCCTCCCTGTTTTATATTGATATTTATTCAAAGAGTGCCGTCAAGTACTCCAGGTCCTGAAAGGAGTAGATAAAATGATCACTGAACCTTTTCATCCTCTCCACCCGGTCCCCGGCGGTACTTTCGTATACCCCCACCACAGTAAAACCTGCTGTCTTTGCCGTCTCTATACAGTGGGGGGAATCCTCAAAGACCAATACTTCTTCTATGGGGAGACCCAATCCCTGGGCGGCTTGGAGGTAGATATCCGGCTGGTCCTTACTTGCCCCCACCTCTTCACAGGTCAATACAAATTCAAAGCAGGATAACACCCCTAAACGCGCCAAAGCACTTTCAGTGAGAGCCTTGTCGCTCATGGTGGCAATGCACATCTTTACACCCTTTGACTTTAAAGCCATTAAAAATTCCTTAACATAGGGCTTTAACTGAAGGGTTTTTTTATAGTGGTCAGCGATCAAGCCATTGATCTCCTGAATAACCCCATCGGGTGTCAGGTCCAACTGGAAGGCTTCAATAAAATGTTCCGCCGCCTGGCGAAGGCTCATGTTCTTTAATGCCCTTTTCAGCTGGGGGGGAGGGACGATCCCAAGGCTAAGGAGATATCTTTCTCCTACCCCGGACCATAGTGGAATGGAATCCAAAATAGTTCCATCCAGGTCAAATATCGCTCCCTTATATCTCATCCTTTATCACCCTCCAGCTCTTGATTTGTCCTGCACTCTATATTATCATCCTTAACCAGGGGCTACAAGTTATATCACCTATGCCATCCGAAATAGCAGTATAATGATCCCCATGCCTAATTCTTCCCATCCTTTGGATCTTCCATGCCCTTTAGATCGAACCTGTTCCAATGAACCTCGTGGGTCCCAAGTTGGTTACATATTAATTATTCAGGTGTATCGCAGGACAAAGTTCAGATGTATAGAAAAAATTTATAGCCTATCATAAACTATTGATTATTTCTATTTGCTTTATGGCATGTATCTCATTTATAGTATTGTTGGATAAATAACAACCTAAAGGAAGATCTACATGATAATCGATATTCATATACATGAAAAAACATTCTCATCAGATAGTCAACTAAGCCTGGAAGAGATTGTTCAGCAGGCAAAGAACATGGGTATAGATGGGATTTGTATCACTGATCATGACAGCAACCAAATTAAGGAAAAGGCGGAGACCTACAGTGTACAAACCAACTATCCCATCTTTGTGGGGGCCGAGGTGTACACTTTGGAAGGGGATATTCTGGTTTTTGGGCTGGATACCCTACCAAGCACCAGGATCCCTGCAAAAGACCTGCTTGAATTGGTGGAAGAGAAAGGCGGAGTCGCCATTGCAGCCCACCCCTATCGGGAAAACAATCGGGGTCTGAAGGACCATCTCTTTTCCCTACCCCATATTTCAGGGATCGAGGGGTTAAACGGAAGTACCAATATCACCAATAATTTTAGAGCTCTTCGAACCGCAAGGATGATGAATATCCCACTCCTTGGGGGAAGCGATGCACACAATCTCTACCAATTGGGTAGGTATGCCACCATCTTTCCTGATCGTGTTCGGGATGAAAGGGATTTTATCGAAGCGATTAAAAGCGGAGAAACACAAATGGCAGAGTATACCGAAGCAGGCTACAAGACATTTTTACTGGATATTGTAGCGTAATTTCCTTGATAGCAGAGAGATAATCCTTATGAATCTCCCCCTCTAAGATCATTAAGGATTATCTCCGTCTAAATATAATACACCTATTAGATAACCCTTGAGTTTGACTTGCCGGCAAAAGCTGTCTGAGCAGAAAGGCAAGCCTCAAGGGTTTATCCATCTAGAAAAGAATATTTTATTAAAAGTCCCAATGGCAATAACGGTTTAGTATCTTTACAAATTCCTCTAGATATCTGCCATCCACAAGATCGAAACGATTAAAGATGGGACTGTCGATATCCAGCACGCCCACCAGTCGATCCTCCTTAATGATGGGAACCACGATCTCAGAATTGGAGGCGCTGTCACAGGCAATATGGCCGGGAAACTTGTGTACATCCTCCACAATGATGGACCTTCTCTCCCTGGCCGCTGTCCCACATACCCCCTTACCAATATCAATACGGATGCATGCAGGTTTCCCTTGGAAGGGACCCAATACCAATTGCTCTTCCCGGTAGAAATAGAATCCCGCCCAATTTATATCCTTCATGCTTTGAAACAGAAGGGCTGTGGCATTGGCACTATTGGCAAGCCAGTCAGTTTCATCCTTGATGAGTTCCTCCAACTGTTTCAACAACAAACCATATTGCTTCACCTTGTTATCCATACTTCCTCCTTGTTTATTTCCCACAGCATTTCTTATATTTTTTCCCACTGCCGCAAGGGCATGGATCATTCCTGCCTATCTTTTCACCCTTTACAATGGTTTTATCCCTTTTTTGCATCTTGCTGATCTCTTTCCTTTTTTCCCGGTCTAATATACTATCCCATTCAGGAAGGGTGTATAGCCATTCCGCCGGTACAGCTAGCATGTTGTAGTAGAGCTTCTCAAAATCAATCTCAATATCAATGGCGGAATCCCTTTCAACGGATTCCAAATCCAAGGGGCAGGCAATGCTTTCATTGATCCCATCTAAAAATCCCATAAAATAAACATCACTAACCCCATACCCTTCGGCTAGTTGGCTGACTATACCAGAGACATTTTTCTGGGATTTCCCCAAGATATCCCTATAGATCTCCGTTTCCTTCTTACAAAAGTCATCCCAGAATGCCATCTGCTCATCCCGAGTCCTGGGAGTCTCCAATATGTTCTTCCATTCCCTGTATAAACCCATCTTTTCTTCTCCTTTGTTTAAATTTAACATGAATATTATATTACACCCGGACCCCTGTAGCAATCATTATTAGCTGGGAGTTCTTTAAAGGCCACCCATTTTTATTATCCGGTGTTTTTATTTTATTTGGATGGGTATAACTTATATTGGATAGTTTATAAATGATTAGGAGGAGATAGAATGAAGTTTGGAGAACTGTTACAAACCGGAGATTGGAAGGGCGAAAAGCATGTACCTGTACTACATGCGCCTGACACTGTAGGTGCAGACGAAGCCTTTGAAGTTCAAGTGTCCATTGGGGATGAAATATCCCATCCTAACACCCTGGAACATCATATCGCTTGGATTAAGGTGTTCTTTAAGCCCGATGGGAAAAAGTTCCCTGTTGAAGTGGCAGACTTTTCATTTAGGGCACATGGAGAGTATGATGTGGTAACCGACTATGTAGGCAAAACAGAGCTTACCATCAAAGAATCGGGTACACTTCTTGCGTTGAGCTATTGTAACATACATGGCCTTTGGGAAAACTCCAAAACCATACAAGTTAAATAATTTAACATACCTATAAAGAGACTGCATCATAGAAGTTCACCCAAGCCCCCACAACACCTTCCTTTTGGTGAATTTCCTTAATGATGCCGTCTCTTTTTATTTTATATATCTAATCCTTTTTCTCTGGATAGGGTCCTGCCATGGAAATCCAACTAGTACACTTTTATGGTTATCCTTTATTGATCCTTTTCTGAAACAATGCCCTCTTCACTAATCTTTGCATTTATGGAAATACCCTCTAAAAATGAATAGATCCTTTCCTTTTCTGATTGCTCGGTTACAATGGTGGTTATGAGGTTCTTTTGTATAGCAGGGACAATTTCTAATTCTATATTTTTCTGGTTATCATCACCATGGAAGCGGATCTTTACCAACATGGTATCCAATGTCTTATCATTAAACCATAGGTTACCTAGGCTATATACTATTGGTTTCCCCTCATAGTACTCTATACCCTGAAGGCAATGGGAATGTGCCCCTATTACAATATCTGCACCCGCATCCAGATACTCCTTCCCTGTAACCCGCTGTACTTTCTCTAGTTCATAGCTGTATTCTGTGCCCCAGTGTACAAAGGCAATCACATAGTCTGCATTTTTCTTGGCTTCCTCTATCGCCTTAAGGAACAATTTGGTGTCATAACAGAGCAGAATACCGGGAGCATCTTCCGTCGCCTGAGGGGTCATCCGATACTTCTCAGCTCTTGAGGCAGCAACATAGGCGATGGTCTTACCCTGTACCTCAAAATACACAGGGGACATGGCTTCCTCAAGATTGTGACCGGCGCCCACATAGTGGATACCCGCCTGTTTTAAAGTGGCCATGGTGTCTATCAAGGACCGCTCCCCATAATCATAGGCGTGGTTGTTCGCCAAACTGACGATATCGACGCCCATCTCCTTTAAGATGTCCACCCTGGATGGTTGAGCTCTGAAGGTATAGGCTTTTCCCTTCAGTGGAGACCCTTGGGTGCTATATGTGAACTCATTATTAAGGCACATGATATCCGCATCCCGCATGATCTGTATTAATTCAGGTGAGATACAGTCATAGATCCCATTTTCAACAGAATTGTAGTATTTCATAGTACTCCAATTCTCATCAAAATTTATATCCCCAGCAAATGCCAGGACAAAATCAAAGGAATTCAAGTCCTCCTCCAGCTCAACAGGTTCTTCTGGTTCACTCTGGGTAGGACTGGCATCAGGAGGTGGCATATCAGAGGTAGCCTGTTGGTTTTGGGAACTACACCCCCCTAAGATTAAAGCTATTAAAATGAATACCGGTAAACAACCACGACAAATGATGGAACAAACCTTTTGATGAGCAACTCTTCTCTTTTCCATTTTTCACCTATAACCCTTTTTTGATACCATTATAGTTTAATTGGTAAAATTATGCAATCAAGGGCATTTCCTCATATTTATTTCTTGAACCCTATCATAAGATTTGAAAAATGATCAGGAAAAATGTGCAGGAGGATGCCTCTCTGTATCATTTTAGGATGTGGGGTAAGCTATGGATGATATCAGTTGCCATCATGGAGTGTTCCCCATATCTTTGGGCGGCATGATTCCCAGCCTTTGAATGAATGACCACCCCTTGCTTACAGGCTTCCAACAATGTCAGCCCCTGGCCAGCCAGGCTGGTGATAATGCCGGTCAATACATCCCCACTGCCAGCTGTCGCCATGCCTGGATTTCCCAATCTGCTATAGTAGATCTCCTCCGGATTGGCAATATAGGTGGTCGCCCCCTTCAGTACCACATGGATGCCATAGTCTTGGACTACCTGCCTGGCGGCACCCACCGGATCCTCCACCACCTGTCTGCTCCCCTTCCCAAGGAAGGCTGCCATCTCCCCATGATGGGGAGTAATGACCACATTTTGGGGATACTTGACCCTGTTTACCAGCCCTTTAAGATGGTAGATCCCATCGGCGTCTATGATAAGAGGTGCTCCAGATTCAAGCAGATCGGACAAAATGGTCCCTACATCATCCACCCTCCCCAGTCCGGGGCCGAAGGCAATGGCATCCTTTTTCCTAAGGAGGTCTAAAAATGTCTCCCTATCCCCATAGGGTCTTATCATGATCTCTGGGTAGATATTGTTTAAAAGGTGGAGGCATTCCTCCCGGATGGCAATGGTAGCTAGTCCGGACCCCGTCCTCATGGCAGAATAGGCGGTCATCAAGGGTGCCCCCGTCATTCCGACACTGCCGCCTACCACCAATACGCTCCCATAGTCATACTTATGGCTATGGAATGGTCTTTTTTTTAGTTTGAAATCCTTTCCTAATTCTTTCATAACAACCCTTCCTGTTCTCCCCAAAGTGGGTTTTTCTAAAAAATATTAAATTTTAAATCTTCATCCTATATGGACCATAAATATATCTTTGTAGAGTTAAATGTAATATATCACACTAATAAATCATAAATAGTGCATATATAATAAAATAATGTGTCATACTATACCTATTTGTTCCCCTATAAAAGTTAATTTATTAACTTTTATAAAACAATGGTAAATGATCTTGCTTCGATGTATAATAAAATATATTTTTTAGAAGGGAGACTGCAAAAATGAAGTTAACTACCAAAATTTTACTGGGACTGGTTGCTGGTATTATCGTGGGATTACTTTTGGCTGGGGCACCGAATATTGCCACTAATTATATCAAACCCTTCGGGGACATATTCTTAAATCTTATAAAAATGATCATCGTCCCACTGGTATTTGCATCCCTGGTGGTTGGTGCAGCCAGCGTAGGTGACATCAGAAAATTAGGCAGAATTGGCGGAAAAACATTGGCGTACTATTTAGTAACAACCGCCATTGCCGTAGTAATTGGACTGATCTTAGGGAACTTACTTGTACCAGGCGCTGGAATCGAAATTCCCACTGATGCAACCCCCGAAGCTGTGGAGGCACCATCCATAGCCCAAACCATTGTAGGGATGATTCCCAGCAATCCCGTCACGGCTATGGCAGATGCAAATATGCTCCAAATCATTGTATTCGCATTATTTATAGGCGTTGCCATTACTGCCGTCGGGGATAAGGGGAAGCCCCTCTTAAATGTCGTCGATTCCTTGGCGGAGGTTATGTACAAGATAACTGCCTTCGTTATGGCATATGCACCTATCGGTGTTTTTGCCTTAATCACACCTGTTGTAGCAAATCAAGGGGTATCGGTACTTCTGCCTTTATTAAAGGTGGTCATCGGCGTATACCTTGGATGTATACTCCATGCCTTAATCGTATACTCATCGGCAGTAAAAGTGTTTGCTAGGATGAATCCAATGAAATTCTTTAGGGGTGTTGCATCTCCCGCAACGGTAGCCTTTAGCACCAGTAGCAGTGCAGGGACACTCCCTGTTACCATGAAGGCAACCCAGGAGAACCTTGGTGTGCCCGAGTCCATCGCCAGCTTTGTTCTTCCCTTAGGGGCCACCATTAATATGGATGGAACCGCCCTATACCAAGGGGTGTGTGCGCTATTTATCGCCCAGGTATACACGATCGAGCTAACCATCGCACAGCAGTTGACCATTGTACTAACCGCTACCCTAGCTTCCATCGGCACTGCAGGCGTCCCTGGAGCCGGCTTGATCATGCTGACCATGGTGCTACAATCGGTCAATCTACCTTTAGAGGGTATCGCACTCATTGCTGGTATTGATCGAATACTGGATATGGCAAGAACATGTATCAATGTGGTTGGGGATATCTCCGCATCTGTGGTGGTAGCGGCAACNNTTATTACAAAAAACCCTTGGGGATGCACTTTGCACAAAGAACCATACCTCAAGGGTTTTCCTTTTACTTCGCCCTCAGTAGTTTTATGGCATTCCCTAGCTTAATGGGATTCCCATACATTAGGGTTCCCAGCCGATAGATCATGGACGCCACAACTCCTACAAAGAGGGTTGAAAATATTAGTATCCCCAATGAGAGAATGATCTCTAGGGTTGATACCGTACCCATGGATACCCTTACGAACATGGACATAAAGGAACTAAAGGGTATAAAGGAGGTGATTTTTAGCAGTAGACCCTCGGTATTGTACATACCTATAACAGCAACAGCAAATACCGCGATAAACATGATTGTGATGGGGGTAGAGCTGGTGTTTACATCCTCGGTTCTCGAGACCAAGGCGCCAAGGGCTCCATAGATAAAGGCGTAGAATAGATATCCAAGGACCCCAAAAACAGCAAAGTATGCCAATACACTTCCTGGAATTTCAAATAAGAAATCCAAACTATGATCCCAGGCTTGGGCATTTAAATCATAGGAGATCAATGCCGTTGTAAGGATGATACATACCTGTAGGGCACCTGCCAAGGCACCACCCAGTACCTTTCCGAAGATCAGGTTGCTGCTATCGGTACTTGTAATCAATACCTCCATAGCACGACTGTTCTTTTCACTGGCAATGGAGGTAGCAATCATCTGCCCATAGATCACGATAATAAAGTACAGGACGAATACCAATATATAGGTATATGGGTAGTTACTAGCACTATCCTTACCCAAGATCTTAGTGTCCGATTGGATGGGAACATCTATAAGGTGTTCTACCTCTCCATAGGAGATCCCCAATTCCTTAAAACCCAGTGCCCGGTGGGCCCTGATCAATGCCTCCTCAAAGACAAATCGGGTGGAATCCATCATCTCATTGTTCCGTATAACATACTGGTATTGGGTTGGAGATTGGATGATGAATCCTGCCTCTATCTCTCTTGAATTTATCCCTTCCTCCAAATCTTGGATGTTTTCAAACTGGATAAGCTCGCCCAGTACGAAGTTCGCCTTTACATCCTCTATTGGGATATGTCCCTCCCCATCCAGTATATAGCCATAGTACTCTTCTTCACCCCCAACCTCTCCTTCACCTTCCGAAAACTCTGCACCAAAGAATTGGTCTTTAATAGTAGGGATAGAAACAGCGATGGCTATTAGCAGGCAAATAATTATGGTGGATGCTAAAAAAATCTTGTTCTTAAGATAGTGAAAAAACTCAAATTTCAATACGATAAAAAATCCCCTCATGATTGATCACCTACCGTCTTAACAAAGATATCCTCTAGGGTTGGCTGATAGATGGAGAACTTCTCAATATCCAGATCCAACTCCCCTAGTGCAGCCAACAGTTCATTTTTAGTACGACCATGGAGTAGTTCAATGATAAGCTCATGATTTTTTATCTCTACGGGTCTGGCAATCCTAGATAGTTTGGACCGGAAGAACCCCTCCAAATCCTTGGGTGAAAGGTGGGCTTCGCTGATGGTCAGCCGATCCTTCCCCCATCTTCTCTTAATCTCTCCCAGATCCCCCGTTAGGACGATCTTTCCCTTGTCAATCAATGCGATCTCCTGACAGAACTCCTCCACATAGTTCATCTGATGGCTGGAGAAGATCAATAGCTTGTCCTCCTGGATCAATTCCCGAATGATCTCCTTTAGGATGTGGGCATTCACAGGATCCAATCCACTGAAGGGTTCATCCAGGATAATGATCTCCGGATTGCATATAAAAGTCTCTGCCAATTGTACCTTTTGCTGGTTGCCCTTGGATAGGGTCTCCAGTCTTTTATTCCTATATTCCTCTACCCCCAGCCGTTCCAGCCAGTATAGAGCATTTTCCTTGGCAGTCCTCTTCTTTAGCCCCCTCAATTGCCCTAGGTATACCAATTGCTCCAATACCTTCTTCTTGGGATAGAGGCCTCGCTCCTCGGGAAGATAGCCGATTTGATAGTCCTTGGCGTAAAATTTCTTCCCATCCAATAGTATTTCTCCCCGGTCACCCCCGAAAAGATCCATAATAATCCTTATGGTGGTGGTCTTTCCGGCACCATTCCTACCTAAAAGCCCAAGGGCCTTTCCGCTTTCCACCGTAAATGAGATGCCATGGAGGACCTGGGTTTCAGAAAAACTCTTATAGAGATTCCTCACTTCAAGTTTCATAGTAACCCCCTAAATATTGAAAGACTTCTATCTTTTACCACTATACTATAGTGCCCCAAAAAAAGAAAGTTTGAGATTCTTAAGAGTCCAATTTACAGCAAAAAACCCTTAAGAGTTGTCCTTTCGCTAAGAATACTTCTCGCTTTGCTTATAAGACAACATCCCAAGGGTACCAATGGATTAATACCTTTTAATAAGCATGAACCAATGGTTAAACAGCTGAGTATGGACCCACTAAATTTCCTCGATCCCTACCACCTCATAGCCTACCTCTTCAATGGCATCGATAATATCCTGATCCTGGATTTCCTCAGCAACAATGATGGCTTGCTTCTTATCCAGTCTGACATCCACCTCACTGACACCGTCCAAATCCTTCAACGCAACGGTCACATGGCGAACACAGTTGTCACAGCTCATCCCATCAATCCTGATCCTCTTTTTCATAAAACCAACCCTTTCTTTAATTATTAAGCGGGAGCCACCTCCCTGCCCTCTCTATTGCTTTAATACATTCCGTGTAACCCAGTATATAGGGTAATGGGTCACCTAGTTCTTTGGTTTAAAGCCCTTTAACCTAAGTGCATTGGTGACCACCGACACCGAGCTTAGACTCATGGCAGCCCCTGCGAACATAGGGTTCAGAAGGGGACCGCCGAAGATATGCAGGATCCCCATGGCGATTGGGATACCCAGGGTATTGTAGGCGAATGCCCAGAAAAGGTTCTCCTTAATGTTCCTTATGGTGCTCTTGCTCAATTGGATAGCGGTGACCACATCCATAAGATCGTTCTTCATCAATACGATATCCGCAGACTCTATGGCGACATCGGTCCCCGAACCAATGGCGATACCAATATCCGCCTGGGCCAGGGCGGGTGCATCGTTGATGCCGTCCCCTACCATGGCAACCAGGTTACCTTCCTCCTGAAGTTTCTTCACTTCATCCGCCTTATCCTGGGGAAGCACCTCAGCTAGGGTCCAATCGATCCCTACCTCCTTTGCAATAGCTTGGGCAGTTCTACTGTTATCCCCGGTGATCATCGCCACCTTGATGCCCATCCCATGTAATAGTTGGATGGCCCTTCTACTGGTTTCCTTAACCACATCGGCAACAGCGATGATCCCCATCGCCCTGCCGTCAACAGCTATATACATGGGGGTCTTTCCCTCATCTGCTAGACGATTGGCATCTTCCTCTAAGTCCTCCAAGGGAATATTCCTATCGGTCATCAGCTTTCGATTGCCTAAAAGGATATCCTGATCCTTAATGACTACTTGGATGCCATGGCCGGGAATGGCTTGGAAGGATTCCAGCTTGACCATTGGCAAGGATCTATCCTCGGCTTCTCGAACAATAGCCTCTCCCAAGGGATGCTCAGAGCCCTTTTCAGCGGAAGCAGCCAATTGTAACAGGTCCTCCTCCTTCCCATCCAAGGTGATCACATCGGTTACTACCGGCTCCCCCTCTGTGATGGTGCCGGTCTTGTCAAATACAATGGTTTTGATTTTATGCGCCGTTTCTAAGGCCGTACCACTTTTAATCAGTACCCCATACTCAGCCCCTTTACCGGTACCTACCATGATGGCGGTTGGCGTTGCCAATCCCAATGCACAGGGACAGGCGATCACCAGCACCGAGATGAATATGGTTAGTGCAAATACACCGGACTGCCCGACAAGGTACCAGGCAAGACCGGATATAACGGCCAGAAGGATGACAATGGGGACAAAGTAGCCTGAGATCACATCGGCAAGCTTGGCAATGGGGGCCTTGGAGCCTTGGGCGTCTTCCACCAGCTTAATGATCTGGGAGAGCACAGTATCCTTGCCCACTTTGGTGGCCCTGTATTTAATATGCCCGTTTTTGTTGATGCTTGCACCAATGATAGGGTCCCCAATATTCTTTTCTATAGGGATGCTCTCCCCGGTGAGCATGGACTCATCCACCGAGGTAGTCCCTTCCACTACCTCTCCATCTACCGGCATCCTCTCCCCCGGTTTTACCAGGATGATGTCCCCCACCTCTACCTCCTCTATGGGTAGCTCGACTTCCCTCCCATCCTTTAAGATGACAGCCGTCTTGGGGGTCAATCCCATCAGCTTCTTAATGGCTTCCGAGGTTTTCCCCTTGGAAACCGCCTCCATATATTTACCAAGGGTAATCAGGGTTAGGATCACAGCCGCCGATTCAAAATATAGTTCATGGGCATAGGTCCCATCTCCCCTCAGAATCATTATGGTAGCAAAAACACCGTATATAAAAGCGGCCGATGTTCCGATAGCAATCAATGAATCCATATTCGGATTACCCTTTATCAATGTCCTAAATCCTACCGTATAGAACCTATGACCGACTATTACCGGTGGCAGAGTGAGTATCAATTGGACCAGGGCAAATGCTGCAGGGTTCATATCAGGATGGAGAACCCCGGGAAGGGGCAAACCTATCATATGGCCCATGGCAATATAGAGCAGAGGAAGGGTAAAGATGGCAGAGGTGATGAATCTCCTCCATAGCCCTTTGATCTCTTTCTCCTTTTTCTCCTTGTCCAGGTCTACACCTTCCTCCTCCTTAGCCCTGTATCCAGCCTTCTCTATGGCACTCTTTATATCCGAAAGCCGAAGCTTTGAAGGATCATAGCTGATGGTTAATTTTTCAGTGGCAAGGTTCACCTTGGACTCAGCTACACCATCCAATTTTCTGGTAACCCTCTCCACTGCTGCGGAGCATGAGGCACAGGTCATCCCTTCAACAGTAAGGGTCTTTACCGTCATATCCGTTGCAACCCTATAGCCAGCCTTTTCCACTGCTGCCTTTATATCCTCCAGGGAAAGCTTATCCCCATCGTATTCAATGGCTAATTTTTCAGTGGCAAGATTTACGCTGGAATCCACCACACCATCTAATTTCTTGGTCGCCCTCTCAACGGCACTGGAACATGCCGCACAGGTCATTCCCTCTATTCTAAGTGTCTTCTTCACCAAATTAAACCCTCCTTTCGGTCTGGATCACTATTTTCCTATAATCTTGGATAGGATCTCCATGACCTCATCAATTTTTTCATCCCCGCTATCATGTTTAAAGGCATCGGCAACACAATGGTGCATATGCTGCTCCAGTATAAGCAGGTTGGCTTTCTTTAGCAGGGACTGCGCTGCCATAATCTGATTAGACACATCCACACAATAGCGGTCCTCCTCTAACATTCGAATAGCAGCCTCAATCTGTCCCCTTGAAATCCTAAGGGTTTTCAAAGCTTGCTCCTTCTCCTTATTCAAGTTCTCACCCCCTACCCCCCGGTGGGGGTATTCTTTGTTTTAATAATATACCCTTTCATGCTCCTTGTCAATATCAATGGTCCATTTGACAGAACAGAAACGATAGGTCTATAATAGTTTTCCATGGAAAGAGTGCAATTATTAGCCCTTCGGAATTAGGATTATGTTTAACACCATTGTAATTAGGGAAAATATAATTTGGTAGGGAAAAATGGAGGTGTTGCATTTGGAGTTTAATATGGGAATAAATCATATCTTATTTGCCTTTGGGTTGACACTATTCGCAGGCCTATCTACAGGGATTGGAAGTGTTTTGGCATTCTTTACCAAGACCACTAACAAAAAGTTTTTATCCGCCGCCCTCGGCTTCTCCGCAGGGGTCATGATCTATGTATCCATGATAGAGATCTTTGTCAAGGCAAGGCAATCCCTGGAAGCTGTATATGGGGCAAAAACAGGGTATTGGTATACCACCATCGCCTTCTTCGCCGGTATTGCCATTATGGCATTGATTGATAAGCTGGTGCCTGACACAGAGAACCCTCACCATATGAGGGATGTCAGGGAAATGGATCAACAGGATGCAGAGGAAAAGAGCTTAATGAGGATGGGGCTGTTTTCAGCACTGGCAATCGCCATCCACAACTTTCCCGAAGGCCTGGCAACCTTTATGAGTGCCATCCACGATCCTGCCTTAGGGATAAGCATCGCAGTAGCCGTTGCCATACATAATATACCCGAGGGCATCGCCGTCTCTGTCCCCATCTACTACTCTACCAAGAGTAAGAGGAAGGCATTTAAATACTCCTTCCTTTCAGGCCTATCCGAGCCCATAGGGGCTTTAGTGGGCTTTACCATACTAAGAAGCCTTATCAGCGACACTCTGTTTGGCATTACCTTTGCGGCGGTGGCTGGACTTATGATCTATATTTCCTTGGATGAGCTGTTACCCACGGCTGAAAAATACGGGGAGCACCATATCGCTATCTATGGGCTTATCGCCGGGATGGCGGTCATGGCATTGAGTCTGCTGTTGCTATCATAAATATTTTTGTTGCTCTAAAAATTTTCCAAATATTAAAGGAACCATACGAGGTTCCTCAGACTGTTGAAAAGTCTTTGGGAATTGCCTTTCTGCTCAGATATCTTAACGCTTTCTGATAAAAGGCCCTTGAAGTTAGTAAAAGTGCCACGCTCATTCGCGAAAAGTCAATTTCTCAAGCCGCCCCTACAAATNNCTACAAATTAGCATAGGATAATTATGGTAGCGGCTAGCTTTGCTGGCCCGATATTAGTTAAATGGAATTTTATCCTATTTCCAATTGATATGGAATAAACCCTCCCGATCCACTCTTTGAAAGGTATGGGCGCCAAAGAAGTCCCTTTGCGCCTGAATCAGGTTGGCAGGAAGAACCTCCTGGGTCATGCTAAAAAAGAAGTCCAGGGCACTATTGTGGGCGAAGGCAGGGATATAGTGGTCCTTAGCCAATTGGGTGACCTCCCTAGCCCCATCCAGTATATGGTTTAGATAGTCCATTGCCTTCCTACTTTTAAGAAGGAGATCGTCCCCCTCCAGTTCCCGGAGGATCTCCCGAAGGAAGTCCAAAAGCTTTGCCCTTATGATACACCCCCCCTTCCAGATTCTGAATACCTCGGAAAGTTGAACCTGATAGTTATATTCCTTGGATGCCTGTTGAATGATCCAGGCGCCTTGGAGAAAGGCATTGAAAAATACAAACAGCAGCCCGTCTCTTAGGTAGGAGATCACCACATCCTTCCCATATTCCAGTTTGGGATAGAACCTATCCACCCCTTTGGAGAGAGACCGGCGGTCCTCCTTAAAGAAGGAGAGCATCCGTGCCTCTACGGCTGCACTAAGGGTAGGAGAAGGGATCCCTAGCTCAAAGGCACTCTCTACCGTCCAGCGTCCGGTACCCTTCTGTCCTGCCTGATCCAAAATAAGTTCCACCATGGGTTTCCCCGTATCCCTATCCTTGTATTTTAAAACCTTGGCCGTAATCTCTATTAAGTAGGAGTTCAACTCCCCCTGATTCCAATTTTCAAATACCTCACCCACCTCATAGGATGTGAGCTTTAGGACCTTGCCCATGAAGTCATAGCTTTCGGCAATGCCCTGCATCATGGCATACTCGATCCCATTATGTACCATCTTCACAAAGTGCCCAGCCGAACCTCCACCTACAAGGGTACAGCAGGGACCGGAATCCGTTTTAGCAGCAATTTTCAATAGGGTGTCCTCCACCAAAGAGTATGCCTCTGGGGATCCTCCCGGCATGAGGGAGGGACCATTGCGCGCCCCCTCTTCCCCTCCGGAGACCCCTAGACCTATGTAGTGAATTCCCTTCCCCTTCAACATCTCTCCCCTTCTTGCAGTGTCCTTAAAATGGGTGTTCCCCCCATCCATGATGAGGTCCCCTTTGTCTAAATAGGGAAGCAATTGGTCGATCATGCTGTCCACCGCCTCCCCTGCCTTAATCATCAGGAGGATTTTTCTAGGTCTCTCCAAGGAAGATACGAATTCCTCCAGGCTGCCATAGCCGAAAATCTTCCGATGGCCCACCTCTTTTTCAATAAAATCCTCCGTCTTCTTCGTGGTCTTGTTGTATACAGAAACCTCGATCCCCTTGTCCCCCATATTCAGCGCCAAGTTCCGTCCCATAACGCCCAACCCAATAATGCCCAACTCCTTCATCCTCATCCTCCTCATCCGCCTGTAAGATCATACCTCTTTTTCCTATTATACCCCTCAAAATGGGATGTATTTTTTAATATTAGAAAAACCTCCTAAAATAGTCTTGCTTCTATCTTAGGAGGTCTTCTTGAATTTATACCCTTTCTACCTCAATCCCAGTTAAATGGTCGTTTAGATTTTGTCCTTCAAGTTCCGGTTGGTTGACCCTCTGGATACTTAATGCCAGGGTCTCCTGCATGATGTAGTCTCGGAAGGCGTCAATGGCTTGAGCTACCTCCTCATCCCCATCGAAATAGATGTTAATTTTATCTGTAACTTCAAAATCCTCAGCCTTCCTCATCTGCTGCACCTTGGACACAAATTCCCGTGCCAAGCCCTCTTGGATCAACTCCTGGGTTAGGGTAGTATCCAGGATAACAAATAGGTTGTTCTGCATCTCCACCATAAAGCCTTCCTTGGCGGTGATGTTTATGGACACGAAATCCTTCTTGATCTCCACCTCTTCCCCATCTAGGGTAAGGGTGATGGAACCGCCCTCCTCTAGCTTAGGCACCACTTCCATGGCATTTAACCTCGCCAATTCCTTACTCAAATTCTTTATTTTTGGTCCCAGGATCGGTCCTGCCACCTTAAAGTTAGGCTTTAAGGAGTATTCCATAAACCTGCTTAGGTCCTTCTCGAAGACCACTTCCTTAACATTAAGCTCCTCCAACATCAAAGGTGCCAAATCTGAGATGAGGTCCTCATATTTCCCATCCACCAGTACCTTTTGGATGGGTTGGCGAACCTTGATCTGTTCTTGGGCTCTGGCGGCCCTGCCCAAGCCCACCAAGTCCCGAACCAGGTCCATCCTTTCCTCTACCCTATTATCGATAAGGTCCTCATTGCATACGGGATAGTCGGCTAGATGAACGGATAGCTCATCGGTTAGGTTTTGATAGATCTCCTCTGAGATGTAGGGGGCAAAGGGGGCGATCAACCTTGCCAATCCTTCCAACACCTCATAGGTGGTATTGTAAACCGCCATTTTATCCTGATCCAAGTCACTTGCCCAGAATCGGCGTCGATTCCTACGGATGTACCAGTTGGATAGGTCCTCATTGACAAAGTGTTGGATCTTTCGCACCGACCGGTTTAGGTCGAAAATGGCAAGCTCCCTATCCACTTCCTTAACCAGATTATTATACTTAGACAGGATCCATCGATCGATTTCGGGTCGTTTATCATAGTCTACAAAGAAATCCCTCGGATCCACACCGTCGGTGTTGGCATAGAGGGCAAAGAAGGTGTATACATTGCGTAAAGTACCAAAGAACTTGCTTTGTACCTCCTTCAGCCCTTCCTCATCAAAGCGTGTAGGTGTCCACACCGGGGATACATAGAGTAGATACCATCTTAGGGCGTCTGCTCCGTATCGGTCAAAGAGTTCAAAGGGATCCACCGTATTCCCTCTGGACTTGGACATCTTCTGTCCATCCTTATCCAAAATCAGGTCATTGACCAACACTCGCTTATAGGGCGACCTTCCCATGACAAAGGTGGAGATTGCCATTAAGGAGTAGAACCATCCACGGGTTTGGTCAATCCCCTCACATATAAAGTCTGCCGGGAATTGCTCCTCAAATTCACTATGATTCTCAAAGGGATAATGGTGCTGGGCAAAGGGCATGGAACCACTGTCAAACCAGCAGTCAATGACCTCCTTCACCCTGGTCATGGTCCCGCTGCACTTCTCACACCTTAAGTGTACCTCATCCACATAGGGACGGTGCAGTTCGATCCCCTCATCGATATCCTCGATAGCCCTCTCCACCAATTCCCTCCTGGAACCAATGGAGGTCACCTCTCCACAATCGTCACACCTCCATAGGTTTAAGGGGGTCCCCCAATATCTGGTCCTAGAGATGGCCCAATCCTTTACATTCTCCAGCCAGTTCCCAAAGCGTTTTTCACCTACATAGTCGGGATACCATTCCACCGTGTTGTTGTTCTCCACCAGCTGATCCCTCAAACGGGTCATTTCGATATACCAACTGGGCTTAGCATAGTATAGTAGCGGTGTTGAGCATCTCCAACAATGGGGGTAGTTATGCTCCACCTTTTCCTTCTTAAACAGTTTCCCCTCACCATGCAACCACTTTATGATGGCTACATCCGCATCCATAACAAATTGGCCCTTCCATGGGGTTTCGGTATACTTACCGTCCTCATCGACCGGTTGGAATACCGGCAGATCATAGAGCCTTCCTATTTGATAGTCATCCTCCCCAAAGGCAGGGGCAATATGAACGATGCCCGTTCCTTCCTCGGTGGTAACAAAGTCAGCTAGGGTAACGAAGAATGCCTTTTTATCGCTTTTCAAAAAGGGCATCAATTGCTCATATTCCACATGCTCCAACTCTGTACCCTTAAACTCTTCCAAGATCTCACAGTCCTCACCGATTACATCCCCAATGAGGCTCTTTGCCAAGATGAATACATTCCCCTGTGCCCTCACTCTGGCATAGGTCACCTCTGGATGGACTGCCAATGCCGCATTAGAAGCGAGGGTCCATGGTGTGGTCGTCCATACTAGGAAGTACTCATCCCTATCCTTGCGTTTCATGGCTACGGTGACGGTATTAGACTTGATCTCCTTATAGCCCAAGGCGACTTCATGGGATGCCAGACCAGTCCCACATCGGGGGCAATAGGGTAAAATCTTGTGACCCTCGTAGATGTACCCCTCCTTATGGAATTTGTCCAGTGCCCACCAAATACTTTCGATATAGTCGTTATCCAGGGTGATGTAGGGATTATCCATGTCTACGAAATATGCCATCCTTTCGGTCATTTCCCTCCATTGTTTCTCATAGGCGAAAACCGATTCCCTACACTTCTCATTGAATTCTGCAATCCCGTATGCCTCAATTTCTTGCTTATTGGAAAGATTGAGCTGCTTTTCTACCTCAATCTCCACCGGTAGGCCATGGGTGTCCCAGCCTCCCTTTCTTTTCACCTGATAGCCCTGCATGGCCTTATGCTTGCATACGGTATCCTTTAATGTTCTAGCAATGACATGGTGAATCCCGGGGCTACCATTGGCGGTAGGCGGACCTTCGTAGAAGACGAAGGGCTCCCTCCCATTGCGATTTTCAATGGACTTATTTAAAATGTCGATCTGCTTCCAAAAGTCGCTGATCCTCTTCTCATTTTGGGCAATGGGTAAATTTGATAACTCCTTAAATTTTGCCATTCCTTCACAACCCTTTCTTTTTCATAAATTAATAGGTTATGCACCCCTGCACAACCTCTATCTTTTCATCCGGGTGCCCGGTAAAATCAAAAACGCCCCTAAGCGAAGCTTAGGGACGAATAGACCGCGGTACCACCCTGATTATAAGAGTTCTCTCCTATCGCTTGATCCTTTAACGCAGAAATACGAAATTCCCTACTAAAATTGTTGGTTCAGGAATTTAGCTCAAAGGTGATCTTCGTTTAAGGCGGATATCATAATCTCACACCACTAGGATTATTTCTCTGGGATACCCTTCCTTAACTACTCTCCTCTTCATCGCAATCATTTATTTAATATTCATTTTTTATTTGTACCACATAGAATGGTAAAAGTCAAGGGAATGGGCTGAATTCCTTCGGTTGGAATATGGCGTACTCTATATATAGTATATATAACCTTTTGTGATAGAAAAAAACATAATAATTGATTAAAATATCAAAAAGGAAAGTTGGACCCATGGCAGGCACCCAAACTTTCCTTCCACAGCTAATAGTTACCGCTCTACTATAGCTCTTCCTTCAGGGTTTCAATATTCTTGATCACGATATCCCTCTTGATCTTCAATAGGGGAAGGTTCTCCTCAGCGATTGCCTTTTCCAAATCCTCCAGGGATAGGGTTAGCCTTTCCACCAAGGACTCCTGTTTCTTCTCCACATCAGTGATCTGCCTTAAAGATCCCACCTGGTCGCTTGACTCCTTGGCCTTTTCAGCAGCCTGCATCCACTCCCCTGCCTTTGCATCCATGTAGGATTGCCGTGCCGCATACTCCAATTTTCCCAGCACCCCATCGGGATTCCCCTTGTAGAGTTCCAGGAAGCCGGATAGGGCAAGGATCAGGCTGTTTGCCTCATGGAGGACTCCATTCCTATCTTGAGCCTCCACATAGCTAGTAAGTCGATTTAGGCTGTTTTCCAAGTCTTCAACCTTCCTGGAGTCGGCACCATCCTTAACCGCTTTAGGCTCATACTCATTCCATGCCTCATGTATGGATTTTAATCCATCCTTGGCTTTCTTCCATTTTTCCAATACCTCTGCCTGCTTCTCCAACTCCTTCATCTCTTGCTGCTCTTGGGGACTGATCTGCCTAACTCCCCCCTGCTGTTGGGTCTCCCCCCTAGTGGATCGTTGCGGGGACTGCTCCTGACCTTTTTGCTGGTCCTGTTGTCCTCCCTGTTGCCCTCCCTGCTGCTGTTGTTGTGGAGGTTTAATATCTTCAGGCTTAGTTTCTAGTACATCCTCTATGCCCTCAATATTCTCTATAATACTATGAATACCGTCCACCATGGCATTCAGTGCAGGGGGGATCTCCTCCTTTTTATCCTCAGGCTTTGGTGCAGGGCGTTCCTCTCCCCTACAGCCTAATAGCAATCCACCAGCCATCCACACCATAAGCAATAGTATTAAAAAGCCTTTCTTCTTCAATGGACCACCCCTTCTATACCGCTTTAATTGATAAGTAAGCCAGAGAGTTCTTCATCCCTTACCTCCACCAATTTATCTTGAATCCTTAATACCTGCTTGACCCTCTCCCCTTTTTCAATGGAATCCAAATAGATGATCTCATAGGGAATAATTTTAATGACCTGCCATTTCCCTTCTTCCAATAAATATGCCTGGGGGAGATAGGGATTCGCCTCCTCTATCAATTCTTTATTCCTTACGCTGGTGCTTGCCTTACCAAAGACCTGGACCCCCTTTATCCTTCTAAAGTCTAAGTATTCAGTATTAACCAGGAGGCATACATTCTTATTGCCCTCAATGGCTTTGAACTTCTGCCCTCCCGCCGACGGGATATAGATGGTCAGGTCCTTCCCTAGAAAATATTGCACCGGGCTGCTCCTAGGGATATCATTGATACAGGTTGCTAAAGATCCACTGATATGCTCCATTAAAAATGATTCTATACGAGCTTCCAATTGTTCATAGTTCAATCTATGGTTTTCCAATGAATACACTCCCTTCATCTCTTTCTCCTTATTTTTATATAAAGCATACAAAAGTATTCAAAAAAATAGAAAAAGGGCTAAAATTTAGCCCATGTTACTGATTTTTTTAGTTAGGACCACAGATCATCCATTAACTTTTCTATCCGGTCTCTTCTGGCCTTGGTTTCCTCCACATCAATGGTGATCTTTAAAACATCCCCCTCCTTCCCTCCTTCGGGAACCAACTTCAGGGGCATGCCTATGGTGGACTTATCCTCTAACTCTACGATGGCAAAATCCCCTTCAAATCGATCGATAATCACCTTCATCTTCAACTCCTCCTATGTTATACAGGGACGCTCTAGGGATTGCACCTGGAACATGGGGTAAACCCTCTTTCCACCGCCTCATCCCTGCTATTCAATATCACCTGGTTATGTTTTGCCGGCAGCTGGCCACAGGTCTCCAAATGGAATACCTTTGAATTCTGATTTCCTATGTAGGTCACTTCTAAGGGGGTGGATGCTCCCTCCCCTACCTCTTTTTCACTCTCTACCCTGATTTTTTCACCATCACTTACCAGGAGGATGGTTCCATGGATATCGTTTCGATATATTGTAACACCACTTTTATCAAGTTTCTCTAAGGTCTCCCTATTGGGATGGCCATAGCTGTTATCCTCCCCTACCTGAATAATGGCGATCCTTGGATCCACCTTCTTTAAAAAGTCATCGCCGGTAGAGGTGCTGCTCCCATGATGTCCCAGTTTAAGGACATCCGACTTCAATGGAAGGGAATTTTGAAGCATCTCCTCCTCGGAAAGGACCTCTGCATCCCCTGTAAATAGGAAGGAGTGACCATGAAAATCCAGTCGGATAATGATGGAATAGTTGTTTAAGTTGTCGTAATCCTCACTGTTAGGTGCTAATATGGTCCAGGTCCCATCCCCCAGCTGATATTCATCGCCTACCTTTGGCGTTGTAACCTTCAATCCACTATCCTTAATCGCCAACAACACATCCTCAAAGGTCTTTGTGGTATGGCTGACCCTAGGAAGGAGTACTTTTCCTACCTTAAAGCTGTCAATTACAGTATCTAAACCACCTATGTGGTCGGAATGGGGATGGGTGCCAATCACATAGTCCAACTGATCCACCCCATGGTTTCTAAGGTAGGTCACCACATCCTCCCCACGATTATTTTCCCCTGCATCAATGAGCATATTTTGCCCACCCTGTTGGATGAGAATTCCATCCCCTTGACCTACATCTATAAAATGAACCAGCAGTTCTTCCTTAGGATGTTCCCCTTCACCGGTTGTCATTTGGGAACATGCCGAGAATAGAACAACTAAGATGATAATACATGCCAGTAGTACCCCTCTGGTTTTACGAAACAATAGGATCCCCTCTTTCACCTATCTTTTTTTATTATTCCTTCCCATGCTTAATATATTAAGTGCAGATATCATATATGATTTTGAACTATATTTTTACCTTAATCTTCCCAATCTAGGATCCTCTTCTCCCCTTTTAGCTGTTGGATCTCAGTAATATCCTGGCTTACCTCCAGGGTACCCCTATAATGCCCCTTTGCATCCCTAAGGGCGAAGTATTGGATGAGGATCATCCGTCCCTTTAGCTGGATCCAAAAGGTCGCCTGATCCCTTCGATTACTGCGAAAACTCTCCACAATCTCATTGACCTTATGTACACTATCCGGTGGGTGGCAATTCTTGACCTCCCGTCCTATGATGGCAGGGGACCGGGGAAAGATCCGATCCTTGGGTCGGGTAAAGAATCGCACCCTGTCATGCTCATCTACAAAGGTCAGATCCACTGGAAGGGCATTCAATATCAATAGCAGTTGTTCAAAATCTAAGGTCCCTGTTTGGGTTATAAATTGGTAGCCCTCCCCCTTGTATTTTTGGAATACCTCCACATCCTGGTCCTCTCCTTCCCCCAGGCTGGGCCTCTCCCTTTCTATGAAGGAGAGATCGTACTCCAGACTTTGTTCGTACATCTCCTGCCAGTCCTGCGGGCTTAGAACCTCGGTGGCTACCGGGAAAAGGATGAGGTCCTCCTTCTTTTTTACCCCCAACATGGAGAAGAAAAGCTCCCCTATGGCGACATGGACATCCCTTTCGGCGCTCCCCTCATCCCTAAGTGTTTTTAGTACATCCTTTATCTGTTGTCTTACCAAATCATGGAGCGCCCACATAATGGACAGTCCATGGAACTTCTCCTCTCGTTTCTCCAGATAGGGGAATAGGATATTCTCCTTCTTAATATAGTGGTGGTTCATGTCCTGCAACCCCTCCACCTTGGGATAGAGCCTTTCTTTCATAAGTCTTAGGTCCTCTTCCCGGAGCAAACCCTTGATCTCCTCAATTCGGTCGGTCAATGCCTCATTCTCCATCTGCAGGTCCATTAGAAAATGATTGTTCTCGGGGGCTTCCCACCCATAGGAGGAAAAACTCTTATAGAAGGCATTAATGATCCGGTCCAGATAGGTTAGGATCTCCCCCTCTTCCAATCCTTCCTTAAGAAGATGGTGGAAGATCTCAAATGCCTCCTGGGGTTTGACATTTTGGATATCCTCCTTATAGTCATGATAGAGCTTTACACCATCCCCATCATGATGGATCCCCCTTACATATTCTATCAGCCTTTGAACCCTTGTATCATCCTTGCCCATAAGCCACCCCACCCTATTGATTTATCGTTTCTTTTATTATATATTAATAGAAATCTCCTGTCATGTCTCTGATAGGCAAGGGATAATAACTAAAGAGGTGACAAGATGAGAGCAATTGTAAGTGTGATAGGTAGGGATAGGATCGGTATCATAGCAAGGGTGTCCGCTGTACTATCCCAAAGAAGGATCAACATTCTTGACATTAGCCAAACCATATTAGACAAATATTTTACCATGATTATGCTGGTGTCCCTGGATCAAATGACCATCCCCTTTAACGACCTGGTCGAGGAGCTCGGTAAGGTTGGGGATGAATTGGGTGTATCCATCAAGGTACAACACCAGGATATCTTTGATGCCATGCATAAGCTGGATAAGGAGTAGAAAAGATGAATAACATGCATTCTATCATGGAGACCATAAGAATGATTGACAAGGAGAACTTGGATATACGGACCATAACCATGGGCATATCCCTTTTGGATTGTGCGGATTCTAATGGGGATAGGTCAAGGGAAAGGATCTATAGTAAGATCCTTCGATATGCCGAGAACTTGGTGAAAGTAGGGGAGGACCTGGAGAAGGAGTATGGCATCCCTATCATCAACAAGCGTATCGCCGTGACCCCCATCGCCTTAATCGCAGGGGCAAGTGAAGACCAAGACTATGTGGAATATGCAAAGACCCTAGACCGAGCCGCCAAGGATGTGGGAGTAAATTTTATTGGAGGCTTTTCCTCCTTGGTGCATAAGGGGTATTCCAAGGGGGACCGGATATTGATAAAATCCATCCCAAGGGCACTCATGGAGACCGAGAGGGTTTGTGCCTCGGTAAATGTTGGTAGCTCTAAGGCAGGTATCAACATGGATGCCGTGAAGGAAATGGGACAGATCATTAAGGAAACGGCAAACTTAACCAAGGATAAAGACAGCATTGGATGTGCCAAGCTGGTGGTCTTTGCAAATTCTGTGGAGGATAATCCATTTATGGCGGGTGCCTTCCATGGTATTGGTGAACCTGAAGCGGTTATCAATGTGGGTGTTAGTGGACCGGGAGTGGTAAAATCCGCCTTGGAGAAGGTAAGGGGGCAAAAAATCGATGCGGTTGCAGAGACCATCAAAAAAACAGCCTTTAAAATCACCAGGGCAGGTCAGCTGATTGGGAATGAGGCAAGCCGGAGGCTAAATGTCCCCTTTGGAATCCTGGATCTATCCCTGGCACCAACTCCTGCCATCGGGGATAGCGTGGCCAGGATCCTGGAGGAGATCGGATTAGAAGCATGTGGCACCCACGGAACCACGGCGGCATTGGCCCTACTAAATGATGCTGTAAAAAAAGGAGGAATCATGGCATCCTCCCATGTGGGTGGCCTAAGCGGTGCCTTCATCCCGGTGAGCGAGGACGAGGGAATGATCTCAGCAGCATCCATGGGCGCCTTGGCCTTTGATAAATTAGAGGCCATGACCTCTGTTTGTTCGGTAGGTTTGGATATGATTGCCATACCCGGCAAAACCAGCGCCGAGACCATATCGGGTATTATTGCCGATGAGGCCGCCATCGGAGTGATCAACCATAAAACCACTGCTGTACGGATTATTCCGGTGTATGGGAAGGATGTGGGGGATGAGGCGGTCTTCGGCGGCCTATTGGGCTACGCCCCCATCATAGAGGTTCATGAGTTCTCCTGTAAGGACTTTATCAATAGAGGGGGGCGAATCCCCGCTCCTGTCCATAGCTTTAAAAATTAAAAGGGCGTTTTTACGCCCCCTTTTTTATAAAAAGTTGTACTTTCTAATAAAAAACTTTCAAACAGGGCGTCTAATCTGTACAGATTAGACGCCCTGTTTGAAAGTATCCTATCCCTTTAAAGGCCTTAACCATTAGACAAATGAAGGGGTGCTTTGGTCCAGCATTCTTTGATTAACCCTCTTTATGTCCTCAGGCATGTCTTTAAACTGTAAAAAGTTCTCATGGAAATGCTTGGCTAGCTCCAGTGCCTTCCTATTGTATTCCGTTGGATCCCCCCAGGTGTTGGATGGGTTCAAAAGTTCACTGGGTACCCCGGGGCACTGGGTGGGCATCCTGAGTTTAAAGATGGGATGGACGATTTCAGCCACATTATCCAGGCCTCCTTTCATAGCAGCCCGAATCATGGTGCGTGTATATTCCAGCTTCATTCGATGTCCCACCCCATAGGGCCCTCCGGTCCACCCGGTATTCACCAGAAATACCTTGACTTGATGCTTTTCAATCCTCTCTCCAAGCAGTTGGGCATAGACTTGGGGATGCAGGATCATGAAGGGAGCCCCGAAGCAGGTCGAGAAGGTGGCTTCGGGTTCAATAATACCTCGCTCTGTACCTGCCAGTTTGCTGGTATACCCCGATATAAAATGGTACATTGCCTCCTCCTTGCTCAGTCTCGATATGGGAGGAAGGACTCCGGTAGCATCCGCCGTCAAAAAGATGATGGTTTTGGGTATCCCACCAACCCCATCCAAAATTGCATCCTCCATGTGTTCCAGCGGGAAGGCAGCCCGGGTATTCTCGGTATAGCGACTGTCATCGTAATCAGGAAGGCCGGTTTCCCCATCGATCACAACATTCTCCAAGAGGGCACCTCGCCTTATGGCATTCCAAATTTGGGGCTCCCTTTCCTTGGAAAGGTTGATGCACTTTGCATAGCAGCCTCCCTCAAAGTTAAAGATCCCCTTCTGGGTCCAGCCGTGCTCATCGTCCCCGATCAGCTTTCGATGGTAGTCTGCCGACAGGGTGGTCTTGCCGGTTCCCGATAGACCGAAGAATAGGGCTACATCCCCCTCCGGTCCAACATTGGCGGAACAATGCATGGGCATGACACCCCTAAAGGGCAACAGGTAGTTCATTACTGTAAATATTGATTTCTTAATCTCTCCGCAGTACCTGCTTCCGCCTATGAGGATCAGTCTTTTCTCAAAACTTATGATGATGAATACCTCTGAATTCGTCCCATCCTCCGAAGGAACCGCCTTTAAATCCGGCAGTGCAATAAGGGTAAACTCAGGTATAAAATCTTCTAGTTCCTTCCTATCCTTATGCTTAATAAACATCTGTTGGGCGAAGAGATTTTGGAAGGCAAATTCATTGTATACCCTCACCGGCATTCGGTAGTCAGGATCCGCTCCGATATATCCGTCAAAGACATAGATCTCCTTACCCTCCATATAATCCACTGCCTTTTTGAGCAGATTTTCAAACTCCCTCACGCCTATGGGACGATTGGACTCATTCCAATCCACATATTTATTAACCGATGGCTCATCGACGATAAATCGATCCTTCGGCGATCTTCCTGTATACTTCCCCGTATTCACACATAGGCCACCATTCTTAGCTAGGATGGCCCCCTCCTTCTCCCTGGCTGTTTCAATCAAGGTATTGATATCCAGGTTGTAATGCATCCTTCCAGCATTTATCCTCCGCCCAATCCCCCTTAATTCATGTACACTATTCAAAAGCCATCCCCCCATAATCGTTGATAAATCCAACTATTTATACCTAAAAACTAACTATTTTCGTGGGATACTGCCTATTGGTGTATCCTCATTATGCTTTTAGTATAGCATTATTGCTCACTAAATCAATCTTTATAAAATAAAAAAATCTCCCATCCTTGTGAGAGATAATGTTGGGAGATTCAATCTAACTATTATTTTTATTATTATCATGAAGGACTTGGTCAATGACAATAACCAGAGCCAGCATAAATGCCTGGTCCTCACGATCATCAATCTCAGCTAGATAGGTATCCGAAAAGGATAGCCATTTTTTGCTTACATAGGCTACTNNTAGATATTGTATTCAGGAAGAAATCGAAAGATCTTTTGTTCAATGTATACCAATTCATTGCCCTCTAAATCCTCAATTTTTAATTTATCCCCTAGGGTAAATACCTTTCCCCTTACTACAAATTGATCCTCATCCCGATCATTCTTAATGGCAAAATTGTCCCCAAAACTAAAGATCTTTTGTCTAATTTGATACCTCAATTAGGATCACCCCCTATTTTTTAGCTGATCTGAACCAACTCATACTCCATGGTCCCCAGTCCTATTTTTTCTGCATGCCTAAGAGCAGTCCTTCCCTTTTCAAAAAGCTTCTCCCCACTAGTACTTTGAACCATATCTAGACAGGCTGTATCTAAGGCAACGGGATCCTTTGATGCCAGTATCCCAATATTATCGGCGATGGGTTCCATGGGTTTGCCCACACAATCACAATCCTTGGTGATGTTGTGTACAAAGGTGATATAGATGATGTCCTTTTCCCTGGATGCACCATAGGCGTACTCTGCCAACTTTTCTAGGAAATTGGATTCACTCCAAGTGTTTCGGATAGCACCCTCAGGGCATACGGCAATACAGCCTGCACAGCCTACACATTTGTCATCGTCTATGACGGCATATTCCTCCAAGTAAATGGCATCGAAATCGCATTTCTCCACGCATAGTCCGCAGACGACACATTTTTCCTCCTTAATCCTTGGGGAAATTCCCGAGTGTTGGGCAAGCTTCCCTCCCCTTGATGCAAAACCCATGGCAAGCTGCTTCATGGCACCCCCAAATCCTGCTTCCACATGGCCCTTAAAATGGCTCATCACTAAAAATTGATTATACTTCCCATAGGCAGCACCGATCTTACACTTATCTATGTACTCTTTATTGATCTCAATCTCATGGTAGTCGGTCCCCATTTCACCATCGGCAATGGTAATGGGAAGCTGTGTAAAACCGTGTTCCTTTGCTACCTTGATGTGGCTCTCCGCCGTAGTCCTTCCACCCCTATATAGGACACTTGTCTCAATATATAATGGGGAAACCCCTTTTTCTTGAAGGTATTGGATGATGGCATCATAGCAAGCCGGGGGCATATAGGTTCGATTCCCCCTTTCACCAAAGTGGACCTTTAGGGGCAATTCCTTCTCATATCGGTGGCCGGTATCTGATTCTATCCTCTTAAGTAGTTCCAGTGCATCCCTGCCCAATTCTTGGTAGTCGGTACCCTCATTTTTTATAAAGTAGACCCTGCTCATTTCAACCTACTCCTTTCTGATCTGGGATATCCCTTTACCTTTATTATATAACCCATGGTAGGAGGATTTCAATTCATGTATAATAGTTATATATTTATATGTACGAATATCCTTTAGTCATGGGGTGGAGAGAATGAAAAAAAATATTTTGATCTCTTGGATGCTCATCCTGCTCCTTTGGATGATCCTTCCGGTGGAAGTGCTTGCCGATGAGGATTTAACCATCCCCCAATGGGATGTTAAAGCAGTCCTCCTAAAGGACGGAGATCTTGAAATCGTAGAAGATATCACCTTTGAGTTCAAGGATGATTACAATGGGGTTTTTAGGGAAATCATCCTTCATAATACCGGAGGGGTCATCGATATCCAGGTAAAGGAGCTGGAGGGTCCCCATGGGATCCCCTATCAAAAGGTTGCGGGTGCTAAAAAGGGGGATCAGGGGGTCTTTTTAGTCAAGGAGGAGTCGGATAAAGTAGTGATTCAGATCTTCCGTCCTTCGGAGGATGAGAGACGAACCTTTCAAATCCGGTATAGGATTAAGGATGTTGCCGTAGTATACAATGATATCGGTGAACTCTACTATAAATTTTTAGGGGAGGAGAACCAGACCCCCATAGGAAGGTTCACTGTGGATATCCACCTTCCGGATAAGGAGAAACCCCTCCACGCCTTTGCCCATGGTCCCCTCCACGGAAAAGTCCGGTTTGAGGATAAAGGGGTCTCCTTGATGGTGGATGGGGTTCCCACTAAGACCTACATAGAGGGGAGGATCCTCTTTCCCAGGGAGTTGATCCCACATTCCACCAATATTGTAGGTTTAGATCAACTTGATAACATCCTAAAAGAGGAGGCTGCATTAGAGAGAAGTATTCAGGAGAACCTTAAGCGAAAAGAGGCCATTGCTGATTCCCTTGGTATGGCATCCATCATCGTCAGTATCCTGGGCCTCGCCCTTTTGATCATCTTTCTCCTTCTATTTCGAAGAGGGAGGGACGAGCCTTATACCATGGACCAGACCGGTCCTCCGGATGAGTGTACTCCGGCAGTGGCATCCTATATCACCAACTATTCCATTAATGATAAGGGCGTCCTTGCCACCATTTTCGACCTTTTTAGAAGGGGCTACATTCAACTGATCGACATCACCGAACCATCGGGAGAAAAGTCAGATGAGGACTTCATCATTGAAAGGGTCAAGAAGGCCGATGGGGCCCTGTTAAACCATGAAGTATTCTTTCTGGAATGGTTGATGGATAAAATAGGTGACGGCTCCAAGGTAAGGGCCAAGGGGATCGAAGCCTATCATAAAACCAATCCCAACGAATTTTTTAATGACTATTACCAATGGACCAAGGAAGTAAAGCAGGATGCCATTTCCATGGGCTACTTTGACCGGTCAAAAATGAAGGTAGGTATCCTTCTTATCATCCTCTTCGTCCCACTTTTGCTGTTAGCCATCTTTACCCTAGTCTATAGGAACCTTTTTGGGTTTGGCGTACTCACCCTTGCTATCCTCTATCCCATAGTTGGGATTATGCTGATCTCTCGACGCTCAAACTATGGGCTGGATCAATATAAAAAATGGATCGCCTTTAAAAAGTATATGAGGGCCATGAAAAAGAACCCATTCCACCAAGATTCAGAAAAATATCCCCCGGAGTTCTCCCTAATCTATGCCCTTGCCTTGGGAGAAGATCAAGGAACCAAGGGGTTAGATATAGGCTGGGACCAATACTCTAGTGCCAACACCAGCCACTGGATGTTCTGGTACCCTCTATTCACAAATGACAGTAATAATGCCTTTAACAGAACCATTGGATCAGGCCTTGGAGGTTCCAGAGGTGCCGGCGGGGTAGGAGGCGGAAGTTTTACTGCCGGTGGTGGCGGTGGTGCCGGCGGTGGCGGGGCAGGAGGGTTTTAGGAAGGAGAGGGAAAAAAATGATCTATGATTATAATCAAATCTACCAATGTCCCATTATGGATGTCATTCGGAAACGAATATCGGTGAGAACTTACCAATCTAAGGAGATCCCTAGAGATTTGAAAGAACAATTGCTTACCTATGGAGCCAGGATCAATGGCCCCTTCCAACCCAAGGTTCGACTTGAGTTTATCGATAATGCCTCTATTGCAGAAAAAGCCGGTGGTAAAATCGGTACCTATGGCTTAATAAAAGGAGCCCAACACTATATAGCTGCCATAGTAGAAAAAGGAGACAAAAACTTTGAACAATTGGGCTACATATTCGAGAAGTTTATACTCTATGCTACCTCGCTGGATCTAGGGACATGCTGGATGGGCGGGACTTTCCGTAGGAGAGATTTTGCCAAGATCCTACCTCTGAGAATGAATGAAGAGATGGCCGCCGTCTCCCCTATTGGGTTTCCAGAAAATAAAAGGAGCATCGTCGAATCCTTCATGCGCTTTTCGGTTGGTTCAAGTAAGAGAAAGCCTTGGGAGGAACTTTTTTTCAACCAATCCTTCCTTCAACCATTGGGGAGAAATCTGCCCTTTGAATACATCACCGCATTGGAAGGGGTAAGGCTGGCTCCCTCCTCGTTGAACACTCAACCATGGAGGATTGTGAAATGCAAGGATGCCTATCACTTCTACCTTATGCCCAGCAGGACATACGGAAAAAATAGTGACTTCAAATTAAACCGAATAGATATGGGCATAGCCATGTGCCATTTCGAATTGGTTCTTTTAGAGCAAGGGATCCGAGGATACTGGACCACTGAAAATGTCGACATAGAAGGCAGCAAAGAAATGAACTATACCATCAGTTGGAAGGAAGAAGCTCAATGATCCTCCTCTGCCCTGCCATTATTTTTATACTTATAATTTTATAATGATCTATTTTGGGTATTATATATTCATGGCTAGAAATGAGGTGAGAGCATTTGTCAAAAGTTGAGATCTACACATGGTCCTACTGTCCCTTTTGCATAAAGGCAAAGGAACTATTGGAGGAGAAAGGGATCCCCTATAGGGAAGTAAGCATCGATGGAAATGAAGATAAAAAGAAAGAACTCCATGGGAGGACCGGTCAGAACACTGTACCCTTTATTTTTATTGGCGATAGGTTCATTGGTGGCTATACCCAGCTAAAAGAATTGGATGATCGAGGAGAACTGGAAGGTTTGATCAGATGAAAAAGATATTGCTCATAATGATAGGTTCCCTGGCGGTAGTACTGGGCATCATCGGGATGGCACTTCCCATACTGCCCACCACTCCCTTCCTGCTATTGGCGGCTGCTTGCTATATAAAGGCATCCCAAAGGTTGTATCACTGGCTTATTAGAAATCCCTACCTGGGTGCATACATAAAAAATTATAGGGAGGGTGGCGGTATGTCAAGGCGGGATAAGGTGATAACCATCATCTCCCTTTGGTTGGGAATTAGTTTCTCCATATTTATCATCCCCCTGGATTGGGTAAGGGTCCTATTATTTTTTGTCGCCTTCTTTGTCAGCCGACACATTCTATCCCTTAAAACCATTCTCCCTTAGGATGTTCCATCAAAAAAAGTATAGGGAACGGATTCATAATCTACTATGAATACCGTCCCCTATACTTTACATTCACTAGTCATTCCATCTTCCTTCCCTAGTGAATTCAAGGTTCTGGGTTCACCAAGATGTCTGGTCCTCTCCCCTTTGGAGCTATAACTATCTCGCTAACAGATTCACCGACCTACTTCCAAAATCCCCTCTGGGATCTGGTTTGTTCTCCTACTCTTTCTCCAATTTCGTGAGAATTCAGTCGAGATAAAAAACCTTTTAACGATTGGAGATCCTCGGGAAGATTCCCTTTATCTTATTATGACTCCCATCTCCTTGTAGTCCTATAATACCCCAGAGATTGTATATTAAAACATAGAATAACAATTTTTTTGTAAAATAAATTTAGATAAAAAAGGAACCACCAGTTTGCTTCTTCCTACTGGCGGTCCCATACTTATGCCGGATTTTAAGAGGGGGATCCGGCACAATGAGCCTTTATTACATATCCCAGAATAGGATATATGCCCCTTGGAAAATATCATTGAATCTTTCTGTATATTCCTCGGTTTGTACCACTTCCATCATGTCCTGCACCCATTTGGCATTCTCGTCACCTTTTCTCACCACCGGGCCTGTTGGATAGTTGACATGCTTGCCGTCCTCTGCTAAATAGGAGTAAGCGTCAATTCCAGCATTCCTCATAACACTTGTAAATGAAATGGAAGCGTCTGCATCATTGAAAGAAGTAGCCGTTGCGGTTGTTTCCACTTCTACCAATTGGATGTTCTTCGTATTTTCTTCAATATCTAGAACGGTATAGAACTCACCCTTCTTTTCACCTAGCTTAATAAAGCCTAATTCTTCCAAGAACTCCAAGGATCGTTCCATATTGCTTGGATCATTGGAGACTACGATGGATGCATTATCTGGGATCTCTTCGATGCTATCATGTTTCGAAGAGTAGAAACCGAATAAAGAGGCATACATGTAAGGCTCAACCATCACTAGCTCGGAATTGTTTTCGCTGTTGAAAGTATTGATCCACGGTAGGTGGTTCAATATAAGACATTCTATGTCCCCATCCTTCAAGGCAATAGCGGGTAGATTATTGCCATCAAAGACCCTGACTTCCACATTGTATCCTAGGGGTTCCATCAGATTGGCTATTTCTTGAACGGCAGGCTCATTTAAGGGCATGCAACCTATAGTGAATTCCTTTTTTTCTGATATGTCCGCTTCTGATGAGTTTGCCTCGCCCTCACCAGATGAGCTACATCCTGCAAATAATGTAATGGTTAAAGCTACAAGTAGTACTAGTGCCAAAATTTTACTGAATCTTTTCATCCGTTATTTCCTCCTAAACTATTGTTATATTTTTCATCCCAACATCCCAAATAAAAATTTTCTTAATCCGCTTCTTCCACCAAGCCCCCCTTATATGCATGGTCATCATAGTTGTGATTATATTTTATATCTAAGCTGTCCACCATTCCCTCCTTCAGCAATTTGTCTGCAATTTGCCTTTTCTCTGCATTGCGTTCCAAGGGATTGATGGTATGCTTCAATCCATCAACCATCTCCAGGTATAGGCGGAAGGGCATGCCAAGGGCCATCTCATCCTTCCTCCACCCTGCCAACATCCGTGTGCCGGAGCACAGGAGGGATAGGTTTAATTGGTTCTCCTCATAGGGCAATGAGGTACATTCCTGGCATATTGCCGCCATCCCTGCAAGTTTTATGTTGTTTGCATGACCATTCTCATAGGCATAGCCTTGTACCACCCTCATGGCATTGAAGGGGTTACAGATGATGAGTACAACATCCGGTTCAGTATCATAGGCTTCCAATGGCATGACGCTAACCCCATAGGTTCTATGCTTGCAAAAAACCATGTTCTTTGAAATTTTCCTGGCTATGCCCAGGTCCCGGTAGGACCCCTGGGAAAATCTCCTTCTACCCGAAACCACCTCTTGAGTGGGCTCTTCAAATCCTAACGCCATAGCACCACCCAAGCATGCGCTATGGCCCCTGTGGATCTTCTGGGATCGCCCCTGAGTAGCTCTTCTTACTACGGTACAATAGGACATACGATGCTTATTTTCGGTAGCCGGCCATTGGGCATAGTCCTCCTTGGTAAGAAGGAATTTTACCCCCACGGGTTTTCTTTCCAACGCCAACAATATCTCCAGCCATTTTGCACTCTCCCGTATGGTCATGACAACTCACCACCCCTTTTATAGAAATTTTTTGTAGAAAACATCCCCAATGAATTGTGTTAGATTCACCAGCAAAAGCATGATCAAAACCGATGTGTACAGGACCAAATTGTTAAAACTTTGGAACCCATAGGTAAGGGCGACAGCCCCTAACCCCCCCGCCCCAACGGCAGCTGCTATGGTGGTGGCTGCAATGTAGTTGACCGTTGCCAGGGTGATGATAGAAATAATGGAAGGGATGGTCTCCCTGATGATCACGCGAAAAATAATTTGCATATTATTGGCACCGAAGGAGCGGGCCGCTTCGATCAATTGTTTATCCACAGCAATAAAGCTGTTCTCTAAAAGTCGAGCAATAAACGCTGTTGCCGCAATAGAAAGGGGAACGATGATGGCCCTCTCTCCAATGGTTGTCCCGACCAGCATCCGGGTAATCGGTGAAATGGCTACTATGAGGATCAGTATTGGAAAGGACCGTATGGTATTCACTAAGAAATTGAGTACCGTGTAGATCCTTTTCCTTGGATTCAAGCCATTGGGTCCGTATAGGGTTAGGAATATGGCTAGGATAAATCCAGTAATAATACCAATCACCATGGTACCTAGCACCATTTTTATGGTTACAAAGGTGGAGGGAAGGATCAGTTTTTTCAAATAGTATGTAAGCTGCTCTAAAAAAACTCCCTTCATGGATGATCCACCTCCGTACAATGTGAAAATAACTCCCGCCATAAAATATTATTTTGATCCAAGTATTCTTTGGTCTTTTCTGCGTCTTCCCAATCCATTTTAATCATCACTGAGTGGATGGATTTCTCATCGAGGCCTTCCACCTCGCCCCCAACAATTGAGAAGTCCATATCCATTTTTCTTGCTAATCGGGTTACAATTCTATCATTGCCATTCTCCCTGGAATAAAAGATCTCAAGGCATCTTTCATCCTCGGATAGGGAGATCTCTCTGTCTCCCAGAAGGTTGATTAAAGCCTTTGGGCGTTCGGTAAATATTTTATCCACCGTTCCCACCGCCTCAATGGTTCCATTCTCTATAATGGCCACATGCTTACATATGCTCCTAATAACCGACATCTCATGGGTTACCACAATGATGGTGATCCCTAATTTTGCATTGATTTCCAGCAATAGGTCCAGGATGGCCTTTGTGCTTTTAGGATCCAGTGCAGAGGTGGCCTCATCGCATAGAAGTACCTTGGGGTTCATCGTTAGGGCTCTTGCAATGGCAACTCTTTGCTTCTGCCCACCGGACAGCTCCCTTGCCTTACTATGGATCTTTTCAGGTATTCCAACCAGTTCCAATAATTCCCTTACCTTCCTGTCAATATCCTTTTTATGATACTTCCAACACCGCATCGGTAAGGCAATGTTCTCATAGACACTTACTCTGTTTAGCAGGGAAAAATGTTGAAAGATCATCCCGGTATCCTTCCTAAACATCCTCATCTGTTCATTGCTAAGAGAACCGACCTCCACATCCCCTACTTTTATCGTGCCTGAATCATATTGCTCGATCCCATTAATACACCGTAATAAGGTAGATTTTCCGGCACCGCTTCTTCCGGCGATCCCAAAGATGGATCCGCTTTCTATGGTAAGATTGATCCCTTTTAATACTTCGATGTCGTTATATGCCTTCGTTAAATCCCTGATTTCAATCATATTGACCTCCAACTTTCCAAGCATTTATCCTCCATCTTGCCCTCTACCTCCTAATTACAAGCCTCAATGATTACAGCGTCATTACTTTAACATAGGATTGAGGATTGGTCCAATTGCTTTTTTAAATGGTAAATAGTTCTTCATAGAAGAAACCTATAGCCATTTTATGTAAAACAGTGGGAATTTCCCCAAAAAAAGAGACGAAAGCTACATGGCCTGCCGTGCTATAGTAGAGAACCGTCAGGAGGAAGGGATGACCGATAAACACAAAATGGGACGGTATTCATAAAAATATGAATCCGTCCCATTTTTTATCCCGGAATGAACTGGCTGCCTATGCAACCTTTGATTCCCGAAGTGGTTTTTTTACGGGTATCTCTTGGATCTCTCCGGCCTTTGTCAGCGCCAGCTTGGTTGTTACTGGACCAATTAATTCGTATATAATGGTTGCACACAATATAACAGTCCTAATTTGGACACCGTATTCCGGTAGGATAGGATATACGATGTTTGCAAGACCAATGGCAACTCCTGCTTGGGGAATTAAATTAAAACCTAAATATTTCTTTACCACAGGTTGTGCATTGGAAATATGGGCACCCATGCCCGCACCAAATACCTTGCCTGCGACACGGCTAACGATATAGATCATCCCGGCAAGTCCCACAGAAGATAGCAAACTCATATCCAATCCTGCGCCGGATAGGAAAAAGAACAGCATGAAGAGTGGAGGGGTGATTTTTTCAACCTGGTCAAATACTTTGTGGGAAACCTTCGATATATTCACATAGGTCGCGCTCATCGCCATACAGGTTAGCAAGGAGGACAAAAGGGTGATCTTAGAGACCCCGATACAAAACATCACCATTGCTATGGATATAGCAAGACGATTGCCGCTTTCTTTAAACCAATCAATGAATAATTTTAGTACAATACCCATTAGTAC
>MTKW01000672.1_pt1 | contig 55077 bp, 52 predicted proteins | sample 1042761 | NCBI WGS metagenome assembly MTKW01 (sample SAMN06205366, study PRJNA360243) | anaerobic digester metagenome | biome: Wastewater treatment plant; feature: Anaerobic digester sludge; material: sludge; isolation source: anaerobic digester fed with sludge from wastewater treatment plant ... | reverse complement strand
AAAAGGGCAAAGAAAACTTGGAAAAAACCAACCTCCGCAAATAATGACAAGGGGACGAATGACAAGGGGACGGGGGTAGTGTCATCAAGGATGACACTACCCCCGTCCCCTTGTCATATTTTTTTTGTAATATATTGACATGAGCAGGATATCGTGATATATTTATGATATCAAAATGATATCATAAATATCAATTGAAGGAGGAGATAAACTAATGGAAATAAATAAAGAAAGATTAATCACGGAAGAAATAGTTCCTAATTCGATGAACGGCATGTTTATGCTGCTTCTCAATCTTGCTTTAATGCTATTTTCAGCATTCTTGTTCATTTTTAGCGTGGGTTCTCTAGATGGTCCCTTGCAGGTTGTAATGATAATTATTAGTATTTTGTATTTTTTCATAATTGGTCCTATTTTGTTTGCAGGCCTCAAGGTTTTAAAACCAAACGAAGCCCTTGTGCTCACCTTGTTCGGAAAATATTACGGCACCCTTAAAGGGGAAGGATTTTATTTTGTAAACCCCTTTGTTACAGCAGTAAATCCGGCTTCCAATACTGCAACAACCGCTGCCTTCTCAGTGGAAGGAAGTACCGATAAAAAGAATCCGGACCTGAACATAAAACTCAGAACCAAGAAAATTTCCTTAAAAACGATGACCTTAAACAATGAAAAGCAAAAAATAAACGACCTCTTGGGCAATCCCATAAGCATAGGCATAGTGGTTGTATGGAGAGTGGTAAACACGGCCAAGGCAGTCTTCAATGTGGATAATTACACCGAGTATTTGTCCATTCAATGTGATTCGGCCTTGAGGAATATTGTAAGACTTTACCCTTACGATACCTTTGGTGACGACAATGAAAAAACATTGAGAGGCAGCAGTTTGGAAATAGCAAACAAGCTTAAGGAAGAAATACAGGAAAAAGTGGAAATAGCCGGTCTTGAAATAATTGAAGCAAGAATAACACACCTGGCATATGCTCCAGAAATAGCCGCTGCAATGCTTCAAAGACAACAGGCTGCAGCCATCATAGACGCAAGACAGATGATAGTCGAAGGTGCCGTAGGAATGGTTGAAATGGCCCTTGATAAGCTCAGTGAACACAATGTCGTGGAATTGGATGAAGAAAGAAAGGCTGCAATGGTAAGCAACCTCTTGGTTGTTCTTTGCGGCAACAGAGACGCCCAGCCCATAGTGAACTCAGGCTCCTTGTATTAATTTACATGGTGTAAAATAAACATGCCATGGATACTGTATGATTGGAAAATTTAAAGGAAGGGGCTGATGATAATGGAAGATTCTAAAAAGGATAAGGAAAAGAAACAGGTGTTACTGAGATTATCATCATCTCTTTGGAAGGAATTAGCAGCTTGGGCTGAGGATGATTTCCGGTCCATAAACGGACAAATAGAATACTTGTTAAATGAATGTGTAAAACAAAGGAAGAAAACAAATAAAAAGCAGGATGAATAGACAGTTCAGAAAGAATATCATCCTGAGCGTATGCGAAGGATCTCATGAGATTCTTTGAGCTAAAGCTCTCAGAATGACAACTTGTGAGTTGCTCATAACAATGACACCCTGCGGGCTATTCATAGTAATGACAATTGGGCTAAAACCCTCAGAAAAAAGCGGCCGTTAGTAAAAAATACAATATAAAATGAAAACCCACTATTTCAGTGGGTTTTCACATTTAGACCATCCTTTCTTAATTATCAACCGATTGTGACCTCGGCCGGCACTTGTCGCCGCCTGCACCGCCTACAGCATCCTCATTGATTTGTCGAGGGAAGAGCCTTGGGAATGTTGGGCAGATTGCTGCCTGCTCGGGTGCTAATTCAACAAATCCAGTGCTGAGTACACAAAGTTGAACAGGAACAAGAACTTTCTTTTCGCAGGTGATGCAGAGGGAAATGATAAGATTTACGGACAATACACCTGTTCTGGGGTCAATCACAAAATCTCTTTGAATGCTGTTGGTTGCAAGTCTCACAACACAGTCCAAATTGCAGAATTCGGTGAATCTTGGCAAGAAGGCGGTATCAAATACCGAAGGTATGCAAATTTCAAAGAAATTAGTCAATACAAGAGGATTGCATTCAGGTGCGATTTCAACCAATGCAGACAATGTGATTATGCTTTCCCTGTTTGAATCACAAGGTGTCACAACCAAATCCATTTCGATTTCAACACAACCTGAAATCTCAATTTCTTGAGTTCCAAATACGGGAGTACCCAATTCTTCTTCATCGCAGAATGATGTATCGGCCCACACTAATTTCTGGCTTAAGGTTCCATCAGGGCCTATGACTTTGACATCACAGCCTTCTTCATTTTTTACAAACTGTCCTCCGGACAAGGTGGTGTTAGGCTTGATTTTTAAATTGCAATCATCATTGATATTATCAGGATTAAAGAATTTCCTGCACCTGATATCTGCAATTCTTATTATATTGGTTCCGCAGCCTAAGGGCGGTTCAAAACAAGTATCCGGAGCAGTTTTTAATCCCTGCAGGTTGAATAAAACTGCATCATATACTTTTTGCACATAAATGGGTTCTGAAACTACATTTCTTAATGTACCGTCCCAGTCGCAGCCTGACTGACCGGTGCAACATCTATCTTCAATGCCGCCAGTTCCCAAAACTGCATCATTTCTATTTGAGTGTTTCATGCTGGCATAACCTCCTCATAATTTCTGTTACTTTACTTTAATATATTCTAAATTCATTTAGTTGTTACACACATCTGAAAAAAACAATACCCGCCTGATGCTTATTGCCTTTGAATTTTATTTGTGTTATTGTAAAGTATATTAATAAATAATATTTCAGGAGGAAAAATGAAACCGGTAGTTAAATTTGAATTTGAAAGCGGAGATGTGATAAAGGCGGAATTATATCCGGAGACAGCACCAAACACTGTAAGAAACTTTATCTCATTAATCAATAAGAACTTTTATGACGGGAAAATTTTTCACAGGGTGATCAAGGACTTTATGATTCAGGGCGGATGCCCCATGGGTAATGGGACGGGTGGTCCCGGATATTCAATAAAAGGTGAATTTACAAGAAATGGTTTCAAAAATGATTTGAAGCATACAGAGGGAGTATTATCCATGGCAAGGGCCATGTCTTTCGATTCGGCAGGGTCGCAATTCTTCATAATGCATAAAACATCACCCCACCTGGATGGTCAATATGCAGCCTTCGGAAAAGTTATCGAAGGTATGGATGTGGTTGATAAGATAGCAGAATCAAAGACAGATTATATGGATAGACCGGTTGAAGAAGTAAAGCTTAAGAAAGTAACTGTAGATACGTTCGGAGAAAGATACGAAGAGCCGGAGGTTATTGAATAAATACCTGATAATTCCCAAAGCATTGAAGGATCTCAATAAATGAGATCCTTCGCTATTTTCAATATGAAACCCTATTAAAATCCTAAATATTCACCAACTAAGACTACCTTGATTCTATTCTGAGGTTTACAGAATCTTGTTACTAAGATTTGACTGCATAAGGTGTCTTTTGTCGTGCAATCTGTGCATTTTCCCGTATGGAAACAAGGAGTGTTGCAGTTTAATCTGACAGCATTTGGAACAGATGCATCAAGTCTTGCTTTTTTTTGTGCAACATCCAAGTCCGTAACTACCTTGTTCATTCCTGCAACCACAATAACGCTGTCGGGACCGTAACAGTAAGCAGCAACCCGGTTTCCGTTTCCGTCAATATTCAAAAGCTCGCCTTCCATGGTAATTGCATTTGTACTTGTAAGGAAAACATCGGCAGTCAGTGCCTTCTTCATCATTTTAACTCTTTCTTTAGGGTCAGTTTCCTTATCCCTGTCATAAACGGCAATTTTCCTTTCTTCCAAAAGCTTCTTAATTCCCATCTGGTCAATGGTTGTTGAACCGCCCCAGCCTACAGTGTCATCTTGTTTAATCATGGACATTACTTTATTAACCGCTTCTTCAGCGGTTTCGCAATAGTAGCCTTCCATTTGTCTCTTTTCAAGATTTTTTATAACGGTAGCGGCTTTTACCTTATAAGCTTCCTTAATAAAATCCATAAACGACCTCCCATATAGTTTGTCCATTAATTATACAATAATTTTATTGATAATTCAACTACCTTTACGGTTCTGCCCCCAAAATATCTTGATATAAAAAAATCATGATGATATACTAAATTTATAGAAATAATACTAACAGCGAGGAAAAAATGAAAGTACACGAAAGATTTTTAAACTATGTGAAAATTGATACCCAATCCGTACCCGGAGGAGATGAAATCCCAAGCAGCGAAAAACAAAAGGACTTAGGCAATCTCCTGGTTCAGGAAATGCTATCCATGGGAATCGAAGATGCACACATGGACGAAAACGGATATGTTTACGGTACGGTAAAAGGAAATACGGATGCACCCGTAATTGGTTTTATTGCCCACATGGATACATCTCCCGACATGTCCGGGTCCAATGTAAAGCCAAGGATAATATATGGTTATGACGGGGGGGATATTGTATTAAATGAAGAAAAACAAATAGTGATGGAAACGAAAACCTTCGACCACCTGCTAAAGTATGTGGGTCTGGACCTGATTGTAACTGACGGCACCACCCTCTTAGGGGCGGATGACAAGGCCGGTATTGCGGAAATACTGACAATGGCGGAATACCTTATCAAGAATCCCCATATTAAGCATGGGACCATAAAAATAGCTTTTACTCCCGATGAGGAAGTGGGGAAGGGGGCAGACCTTTTCAATATAGAAAAATTCGGAGCAGATTATGCCTATACCGTCGACGGGGGAGAAATCGGAGAAATAGAGTATGAAAATTTCAATGCGGCAAGTGCCAAGCTAAGGATTAAGGGAGTGAACATCCATCCTGGAACGGCTAAAAACAAAATGAAGAACTCCATACTTATAGGTATGGAATTTCACGGCATGCTGCCTGTATATGAAACACCTGAAAATACCGAAGGGTATGAAGGCTTCAGCCTCTTGAACGAAATGTCCGGTAAGGTTGAAGAAACCCAATTGGAATATATCATCCGGGACCATGATATGGGCAAATTCAATGCCAAAAAAGAGAGGTTCAAAAAAATTGCCGATTATTTAAACGATAAGTACGGCCAAGGAACGGTGGACTTAACTTTGGAAGATTCATATTACAATATGAAGGAAAAAATCCTCCCCCATATGCACATTGTCGAAAATGCGATAAAAGCTATGGAAAATATCGGAATTGAGCCAAAGGTTGTTCCTATAAGAGGAGGAACAGACGGGGCCAGATTGTCTTACATGGGGCTGCCTTGTCCCAACCTGTGCACCGGCGGCCACAACTTCCACGGCAAATATGAGTATATACCTGTTCAATCCATGGAAAAGGTTGTGGAGTTGTTAATAGAAATTGCAACAGTGAAATAGCAGATTCAACAAACAAGCCCAAGCCCATCGGGGACGGTTCTTTCCGGGCAATTTGTCCGGAAAAAACCGTCCCCGCTGGTCATGAAGGCCGGCATTTCTGCCGGCCTTTGGTCTATCACTCTTTTACTTTTTTCAGGATCCCAATGTAGGTGTCATCGAATCCCGTAGAGTTTTTATTATAAAGTTCAAATGTTTTGATTATATCGTAATCATTCATCCCTTCGACAAAGGCCCTTTCCTTTTCACCTAAAAAATTCAGGACATACAGTTTATTTATCGAATACTTGGAGAAGAGATTCTCATATTCTGCCATATCTACTTTAGGTTTGGTTGTTTTTTCAATCATCAGCAAATTGGCCAGTTCAACCGCCTTTGAGCTGTTATTTAAGGCTGCATTTCTCAGGTAGCTTTGCAGGTTGATATCCTTAAACAAGAAATAACTGTAGTTTCCAAAAGAATAATTCCTGAAGTCAACCTGGGATGCATTGTCAGAGTTAAAGCTTATGTTTAAAATTGAAGGAATGTTGTTGGCCTTCTTCAAATCTTCATAAATTAAAACCCTCAGCTTATCCTTGTTGTCATTTTTAATATAGTAGGCATACCTGAAAAATATAATATTAGCCTTTGAATTGTCATTATTCGTTAAATTGTACCACTTTTCAAGGGCTCCCATGTACAAGGTTTCATTTACGTCATATTTGCTCACCAAGGTAAAAATCTGCATCAGCTCGGCATCATTCAAATCATTTCTTGCGATTATATTTGTTAAAATCTCATTGGCAAACTTTGTCTTATCTTCATTGGAATAGGTTCCGAAGGTAATCATGTAATAATTGGTGCCTGCTACATTGAAGTAACCGCTTGAACGCAATGATTCCATTGTTTTGACCGCATTCAGGTCGTAAAGGTGGGAATCCTCGGGGAAGATATAACCGCCGAATGCCACATATTCCAAAGTGTCTTTGGCTTTAATAAACTTTTTGTCATCTGCATTTGTAGTGTTTAAATTATACTCGCCGAAATAAGAATACATCTCATCTCCCTTGACGGGCATAAATTCAAGCTTGGTAAGATAATCATTGTTAATGCTTGTTTTAATATCCGTATAGACTCTCTTTATCATGGAGGCCGACTCTGCCCTGGTTATGTTGTTGCTGCCCCGGAAGGTATTGTTTTCATAACCTATTATGATTCCTGCATTCACAAGCCTTTGGATTTCGGTATAATACTTGTTGCTTGTGGATATATCGGTGAATTTAAGGGGGGTGTCAAAAATTGCATCCTTGCAGAAGGCAGCAATCAATGCAGCAGATTCTTCCCTGGTTATTGCCCTGTCAGGATAAAAATTGCTTCCCGGAAAGATGTCCTTCAGGGTAAATTTGTTTGTTTTTAAATATTCATTCATGGAAATAATAAAAGTATAAGACCAATGTTTATTCGACATATCATTGTATGCCAAATCGCCGGTATAGACCTCCGTCATTTGATTCAGCCTGTATGCGGTTCTTGCCAATATGGTTATGAATTCTGCCCTTGTGATGTTATTTTCCGGTCTGAAAGTGAAATCTCCGTATCCCTTGAAAACTTTTATGGTATTGGAAGCAAAATCGATGTCCTTCTCCGCCCAGTGGTTAAAAGTATCATAGTATACGGTTCTTGCAAAAGCAGGTCGAATGGATAACACAATAACAATGATAAGTAAAAATATAAGCCTGTTAAATTTTTTCAATTTGCGTCATCACCTTCTCTATAAATAGTTCTTTATAATATTTACCTCCCCTTCACTAATATTAAACACCTTTTTGAGCTGCATTTCAATGCTAATATTTTCTAAGGAAGAGAAATTTTCAGCAATGTTTTTCGGAGGCAAATAGATTTTTAAATTATTCAATTTGTTGGGGTAATATTCGTAAATGTCCCTTCCTACCTTTTTTGCCTGGCACTTCAGATAAAATTCAAAAATTTCAGAATTTAAATAAGCAATCAGGTAATCCAAGGACATATCTTTTCTAAAATTATTCATTAAGTAAATATCAGCACTGCAAAAATATGCTTCCTGGTCATAATAAAAAGTATTTCTTTTTGATTTGAAGGGGAATATTATTTTAGGATTTTCATAGTCTGATGCATTCCTGCCCCACTGCAGCTCATACCATTTGCGATATCCCTTTATGCACTCTCTTCTCTTCATGAGCTCATCCTTAAATATGGACAGATAGTTAATGGCATTGGGACAATCTTTTTCGTTTTGTATAATATCCGAATATATCAGGTATAAATCATTATATTTGACGGATTTCTTTGATATGTTGCTGTTTTTAATCCATTTTCTGAGCAGAAAAGTCTCTATTTTGTAATTTTCGATATCTTCTTCCCTTACTATAAATGCCTTATCCAAGCCCGTTATAATACCTTGCTTGATTGAGCAGATATCCCTGATATAAGTGTTGGCAATTCCGTCAATTTTCTCAAATAACTTCTCTTCCTCATCCTTAAGAATTATCCAACAGGTATCTTTCAGCTTGTCTTGCTCATACTCATATGATTCGAAGGTACCCTTGGTTTTTTTGACGTAAGTAAAGGTGTTTTTGTTCCATTTATTTGAAAGTATTATTATAGCCGGACTTATCATGGCTCTCTTGAAGGCTGTGCTGCCGTAATAGTCTATCAGGGTCACTAAATGATAGTTTTCTTTCAAAAACCTTCTTAATTTCTGTCCATATAAGGCTTCCATGAAATAACGGGAAGTAATGAAGGCTATGATACCATCGGGTTTAAGCTCCTCTTTACCTTTTTTGAAAAAGCAGTAGGAGATATCAGCCTTATCGTAGTAAACATCATAATATTTTTGAGACAATAAGCTCCTGTAGTCTCCACCGGTATTTTTATGGCCTATATAGGGAGGGTTGCCAATTATTATGTCAAATTTGCCCATATTAAGGTCATCAATGAGAAAATCCATCTTATTGATATTAAATTGAGCATCATTGAGACCGGTATGAAAAATGAGTCCCATTTTGCTTAAAAATATGGAAAAATCATCAATGTCAATCCCGAAGAGCATCTTTTCCGCTATGTGTCTGCCGCTTAGCTCAGGATGGGCTTTCCTTATATGCTTATATATTTCGACTAAAAAATAACCACCCCCGCAGGAAGGGTCCAAGATCTTGGTATTTTCATCAATCTTTTTGATTTTAAATACCCGGTCGATCATCATGTCTATTATTTCAAAGGGGGTGTAAACCTGGCCCAAGGATTTCCTTTCTTTGATGGTGAGGAGGTCCTCATAGAGGGTGGCCGGATAGAAGTTTGAAATATCAATGTTTTGAGTATATGCTTCCATCAAGCGGCCTATTTTTTTTTCAGTTTTCTTATCTCCCAGGTCAAACTCGGCATATTCCTTGAAAATTGAAGTGTCTTTTATATGGATCTCATGCTTTGAACGGTATAATTCATTGCATATCAACAAAATTACATACCTGACCCTGCTTATGTAGTCATATCCTTGGATTTCGTCGATTATGCACTTTAATTCCTTTATTGGCAACTTAACCATGACTGCCCCTTGAATAGCTTCCTTGTGTATATATTAGCATGATTTTAGATTTTAAGCAATACATCCGGCCTCAAGCCGCCATATAGTTACAGGATATAAGGGGAGGTGATATGATGCCGGTTATTGCAAACCAGGGAAATTCAAAGGTAAAATTAGTTCTTAATGCAGGCCTTGACCAAAACAACAAGACTATCACAAAGAGCAAGACTTTTTCCAACGTTAAAGCCGACGTTGAAAATGAAGACCTCTACAACATCGGGGTTGCTGTTTCAGGCCTTCAGGAATACGAACTTACAAACATTGTAAGATACGATGAATACGAGTTGCTGAACGAAGTGTAAGAAACGGGAGAATTAAACAGAAAGGGGTGAGATCATGGCGAAAAAATTGGTAATGTCTTTCCTGACAGCCCAGGGTGGGACTTCATCCATGACTATCGATGCTCCAAGGGATGATTTGACTGAAACTGATGTGAGGGAAGTTATGGAAGCAATAATAACAGAGAATGTATTTACCACTTCAAAGGGCGATTTGGCTGAAATAAAGTCAGCTGAAATAATCACAACAAGCAAAGAAGTTTTAATAGAAGAAGAATAAGATAAGCAACAGGGACACTGGGGACGGTCCTTTTTGTCCCACATGATGACAATACCCCCGTCCCCTTGTCATCCCGTCCCCCTGTCCCATCAAAAAAACTATATTACAAATAATATTCATGTGGTATAATGGATAAAACAAAGCATGCTCAGCGTAAACTATTCCAATAAATAAAAAATAGAGGAGAAACCATGAAGGAAGAAATCTTAACCAAATATCCAAATCTTAAAGATGTATCTGACCTTAATGAAGTGTTTTGGCTGAACCCCAAACTTGTTCCTTATGAAGAAGGTGCAAGGGCTATTAATATGAATATAGCGGCAATTGACGATGCAGAAAAAAGATTGAAAAAATTTGCCCCCCTGATTGAAAAAGTGTTTCCCGAAACCCTTCCCACCGGCGGTATTATTGAATCCCCCATAAAAGAAATAAATAGGATGAAAGATAAACTTCAAAAGCTCTATAATTTTGATTCGGCCGGGAGGCTCCTTCTCAAAATGGACAGTCATTTGGCAATAGCGGGTAGCATAAAGGCCAGGGGCGGAATCTATGAAGTTTTAAAGCATGCGGAAACCTTAGCAATGGAAGCGGGACTCTTGAAAGAAGATGATGATTATTCAATCTTGGCAGACCAGAAATTCAGGGACTTTTTTGGTAAGTATAAAATACAGGTAGGGTCAACCGGGAACTTAGGATTAAGCATCGGCATAACGTCTGCCGCTTTAGGCTTCAATGTAATCGTACATATGTCAGCCGATGCAAAACAGTGGAAAAAGGACTTATTGAGGGCAAAGGGGGCTACAGTCATAGAATATGAAAGCGACTATTCAAAGGCAGTGGAGGAAGGCCGCAAAGCCTCGGATCAAGACCCCATGAGTTACTTTGTGGATGATGAGAATTCAATGAATTTGTTCATGGGCTACAGCGTTGCGGCAAGGAGACTTAAAAATCAATTAGATGATTTGAATATTCTTGTTGATGAAGCTCATCCCTTGTTTGTTTACCTCCCCTGCGGAGTGGGAGGAGCTCCCGGAGGAATTGCCTATGGCCTTAAGTCGGTATACAAGGATAATGTTCACTGCTTCTTTGTGGAGCCCACCCATGCACCATGCATGCTTGTCGGCATGGCTACAGGCCTCCACAATGAAATTTCCGTCCGGGATTTGGGAATAGACGGCATAACCCACGCAGACGGTTTAGCCGTAGGGAGACCATCCAAATTGGTGGGGAAAATGATGGACTATCTTTTGGGAGGGGTAATTACCATAGATGATTATAAGCTGTACGATTATATGCGAAACCTTCACGAAACGGAAAACAAAGACATTGAGCCGTCTGCATGCGCTGCATTCGAAGGGTTCGTCAAATTTGAAACCACGGATGAAGGGAAAGAATACATAAAAAGGCACAATCTTGAAAATAATATGAAGAATGCAGTACACATAGCTTGGGCAACAGGGGGAAGTTTAGTCCCGGAAGAAATAAACAAACAATTCCTGGAAACCTACTTAAGGTGACAGGGATGACAAGGGGACGGGGGTAGTGTCATCAAAATGGGACAAAAAGGACCGTCCCAGTGCTCCAATCAAAGTGGGACAAAAAGGACCGTCCCCAGTGTCCCAAAAATTGTTGTAAGTAAAAGGTATTATGTTATAATAAATATAAGTTAATAGCGAAAATTAGGGCTTATGGGACTGACGAAGGGTCCCTCATGTCCCAATGATAGGAGGCAGCGTGCATGAAAGTCAATTTAAACCCGGCAAAGGGAATGCGAGATATAACCCCTTATGAAAAGGAAATAAGAGACTATGTTGAGGGGGTCATAGTCAATACATACAAGCAATGCGGTTTTGAGCTTTTTGAAACACCCGTTGTGGAAAACATAGAAAATTTAACGGGCAGCGAAGGCGGCGAAAACTTGATGCTTATTTACAGAATATTAAAAAGAGGGGATAAGCTCAACTTGCAGAAAGAAGGGCTGACAGAAGATGATCTGGCGGATTTAGGACTTAGGTATGATTTGACGGTGCCCTTAAGCCGTTTTTACTGCAACAACCGGGCTAAATTACTTCCCGTATTTAAAGCCCTCCAGGTAGGTAATGTTTTCAGGGCCGAAAGGGCTCAGAAGGGAAGGTACAGGAGCTTTAAACAGTGCGATATAGATATAATCGGCGACGGAACAATTGCAGCCGAATTAGAGCTGATTGCTACAACCGCCAAAGCCCTTACTGCCCTTAATGTGAAGGATTTTGTGGTGCGTTTCAATGACAGGCGAATACTGAAAGCAGTGATACTGAACTGTGGTTTTAAGGAAGAAGACTTTGACGGGGTCTGCATCATAGTAGACAAGTTGGATAAAATCGGCATGGAGGGTGTTGAAGGCGAGCTGAGGGGCAAGGGCTGCCCTGAAGCGGCTGTTGAAAACCTGATGAAGGCCTTGGACGAAATCAATAAAAAAGGAACGGAATGCTTATATGAGTACGGGGTGCCGGATGAAGTTGTTTCCGATGTGAAAAAGGTACTGGAAGAATCCAATATCTATGCCGGCGGTAAATATGAAGTGGTGTTTGACTTCACCTTGGTAAGGGGTATGGGATATTACACCGGCTCAATATTTGAAATAGCATATAAGGATTTGGGTTATTCCATAGCCGGCGGCGGAAGATACGATGAGATGGTGGGAAATTTCATAGGCGAAAAAATACCTGCCATAGGATTCTCCATCGGATTTGAAAGATTGGTAAACCAGCTCATGGAAGAGAATTTCAAAGTTCCGGATTTGGATAAGGTAGTTCTTTTATATGAGCCCGATGACAGGTACATAGACGTTCTTGCAAAGGCAGAAAGCATAAGAGGAGAAGGATATACCGTATCCATTTTTGAAAAAGCCAAGAAATTAAATAAGCAGCTGAACCAGTTCAAGAATTACGGTTACAAAAAATTCGCCCTTTACAAGGGCGAAGAAACCGAGCTCAAAGACCTGATATAAGAGGGGACGGGGTTTAATCCCGTCCCCTTATTACCTCAATGCCGTCACCGGGCTCTTTTTTTATGAGCCTGGACAGTATAAATGTCACGATTATTGCAGAACCGAGCCTTGCGACCAAAAGGGGAAAAATATTTGCACCTACCGACCACATAATAAAGGTGTCTTCAAATATTGCATGGCACGGAGACAAAAACATACTTATGAGAAAGATGCTTCTTTTGTCTACATCGTAGTCTTTAATACTTTGAAGGATTGCCCCCGCTCCTATGGTCAGGCCGAAAAACATCCCGAACAAAAGAGATATTCCTGATGTCTTGCTTAAGGTAAAAAACTTTGAGACGGGATTAAAATAATCCGATATCTTATCAATTAGTTTCGTATCCTTAAAAATTTCAATTACAATCATGATAGGTATTAAAACCTTGGCAATACTCCATAAAAAGCCCAATAAATTAATTAACAGATCTAAAATTCCACCCATAATATCACCCGAATATCCTATAATGTAAAAATCCCGCCAAAATCGAAAAAGATACCCTTACTGCAATGCTTGCTCCTGCGCTTACCCCTAATTTTTTAACTATTGCTGATTCTGAAATCAAACTGTGGGATATTGAAAGCATAATTGCTATTGTTGTTATTTGGATTCCATTTAAATCAATGGCGGCAAGGGCACCCAAACCGGCATATGTTCCCAAAAAATAACCTAATATTATGACTAAGGATGCTTCACCCGGAAGTCCCAATATTGACATCACCGGTTTGAAAAATTCAGCCAATATATTTAAAAGTCCCGAAACAGATAGTATTTCAACCGCAATATATACGGGAACCAAAATTTTAGACAGCTCTATTAGTGTATCAATACCGTTTTTAAAGCCTCGTTTAATAGTATCAAAAGTGACCATTTCAACCTCCTTACACAAAAGAGATTATAACACATCAGTCATTTATTAACAATTTAAATTTTTGTATATTAAAACAGTGGAACTTTTATGTAATAATTTATTTCTTTGTTAAGACTGGGCAAAATTGCCTCCCCTTTTTTAATTGTAATTTACGAACCATATGGTAATATATAATTTTACGGGAGGTTTTAACATGAACATATTAGTATGTGACGATGACAGGGAAATTGTAGATGCTATTGAAGCCTATCTAAAAAGCGAAGGATATAATATTTTAAAATCCTATTCAGGAAAGCAGGCAATTGACCTTGCTGATAAAAATGAAGTGCATTTAATAATAATGGATATAATGATGCCGGAAATGGACGGTATTACCGCAACGACAAAAATCAGGGAAATCAAGAATATTCCCGTTATTATGCTGTCAGCTAAGTCCGAAGAATCAGATATAGTATTGGGACTTAATATGGGAGCGGATGACTATATAACAAAACCATTCAACCCCTTAGAGCTGATAGCAAGGGTCAAATCCCACCTGAGGAGGTATACGGCATTAGGGGGAGCTTCAGACATGGAAAAAACCAATCATTACAGGACAGGAAGCCTGATGATTGACGATGAAAGAAAGGAAGTTACCGTAGACGGAGAACTGGTAAAGCTCACTCCGGTGGAATATAAAATATTGCTTTTGCTCACCAAGAACAAGGGTGTGGTATATTCCATAGACGAAATATATGAAAACGTGTGGAACGAGCCATCCTTTAATCCGGAAAACACTGTGGCTGTCCACATAAGACGAATACGGGAAAAAATAGAAATTGATCCGAAGAATCCAAGGTACCTTAAGGTGGTGTGGGGTGTTGGTTACAAGGTGGAAGATATTTAAAGGAAAATATATTACGAAATTTTCTACATTTTTGCTCCTTATAGTTTTTCTCATGATAGGGGTTTCTTCAGCCCTTAATATTTATTTGAAGGTTAAAAATTATGAGAGCATTGCGGTAAAAAACTATTTGGAAAGCGACTCCGTGAGCAATGACCTCAAGCAGGCGGTAAATCGCCTTGAGTATGTTATGAGGGTCTATAAAAACGAAGACTATATCTTAAGGGGAGGAACCGTTGAGAATATAGGTATAAAAGACAATCAAAAGCTTGCTGAATTATATAATGATTATCTAGCAGAAAACAATTATGAAGATAATCAGGAAATCAGAGAATTATTTTTCCTTGAAATGGAGCATGAAATCCAGGTAATAAAAGAATCAATCATTGCATCGGACCTGGCAAGCTATGAAAAGATTATAAGCGAGCTGAATCTGCCCCAAGGTTACATTTATTATGCCACAGACGGGGAGAATGAAACAACAAATACAGGCAATCCAAACAAAGATTATTATTTATTGCACAACGCCTATATTCTCTTAACCGAAAAGGGAATCGAACTGAAACCCGATAACGGGAGCGATGTTTCCGACCCCTTGAATGATATATTTGAATCTGAAACCTTTAATAAGAATTTACGAATTTATGTTGCCATAGAAGATGATTCACTTTTGCAGAGGGTAAACAGGTGGAATTCAGACAGGCAGATATTAATGAGAAACACGGCCGTAATAATTATATGCACCTTCTTAGTCGCAGCCTGTTTTTCATATCTCATATCATCAGCAGGCAAGGTTGGGGGAAGCGACGGAGTTTATCTTACATCCTTTGACAATTTTTATTGTGATTTGAATTTAATGCTTATTGCAGGAATAATAGCAGTCTGCAGGATGGAATTTTCAACCGTATTAAATATAAAATCCGTCAGCGAAAACCTCATGAGACTTGCTATGCTCACCATAACGGCTGTTGTATCAGCCATTTTATTAATACTCATACTGTCTTTAGCAAGACATATTAAAAAACGAACCCTTATTAAACATTCGGTCATTTATTTGGTTTTATCGAAATCCCTTGAAATATTGATAAAGATGGTAGCATCAGGCCCCCTCATGTATAAAACCATGGGAGGAGTACTGTTGGTAATCATAGCATCCGTATACGCTGCCGACAAAGCTTTGTTGATATTTTTGATTTCAATTATTTCGACATATATTGTTTATAAAAAGGTTACACATTTCCATAAAATACAGGAAGGCTTGCAGATAGCCAAAAGTGGAGATTACGACTACAAGATTAAATTGGATGGAAAGGGCGAATTCAGGCAGCTTTCTGAAGATATCAACGAATTGACCTCAGGGCTTAAAACAGCGGTTCAAAATGAAGTAAGAAGCGAAAAACTTAAAACCGAACTCATTACAAATGTGTCCCATGATATAAAAACACCCCTTACATCTATAATATCCTATGTGGATTTGCTTAAAAGAGAAGGCCTGAATTCGGATAATGCCCCCAAATACCTGGATATTTTGGAAAGGAAGTCAAATAGGCTCAAAAAACTCACTGAAGACTTGTTTGAGGCGGCAAAGGCAACCAGCGGCAGCATTGAGCCCAAATTCGAAAGGGTTCATATAAATTCTTTAGTTGAACAGTTATTGGGAGAATTGGACGAAAAAATAAACGAAGCAGACTTAATCTTTAAGGTTTCGGCATCAAGCGATAGAATTTATGCCAAAGCAGACGGCCGCCTCTTGAGCAGGGTGATGGAAAACCTGCTGTCCAATATTTTCAAGTATTCCCTCACCGGTTCAAGGGTCTACATTGTAATTTCGGAAGATGAGAATTATGTATACGTGAGCTTTAAAAATATTTCCGCCTACGAGCTGAATATTCCCGTAAATGAGCTTATGGAAAGGTTTAAGAGGGGGGATGAATCCCGGAGCTCCGAAGGAAGCGGCTTAGGGCTTGCAATTGCCTCAAGCTTGATGGAAGCACAGGGGGGCTTGCTTGAACTCAGTATCGACGGGGACTTGTTCAAAGCCCAAATCCACCTGGATAAATTTTAGGGACGGTTCTAAATTTTAGGGACGGTTCTTTTCGTTCTCAAAAAGTTTTTAGGGACGGTTCTTTTCGTTCTCAAAAAGTTTTCTTATTAGATTTTTTAAGGGTTATACCAGTTCTTTTCTAAAAAATTTTATTTTATTTTGATGAGAACGAAAAGAACCGTCCCTAAAAACTAAAAACTATTCTGAGGGCTTTAGTCCGAAGAATCTCATGAATTCGCGAAAGCGTCATGCTTTCTACAATAAAAGCGACTTCAGATAATCACCGATTAGCTCCCTGGTAACTGCCGATGAATCATAATTATTGCTTATAATGCAATAAGACGCAATACCGTAATCTATTCTTAAAATATTGTCTATAACATTATAAGCATCTTTTTCTTTTGTGAATATTCCTTTATTCTGTCCATCAACAAAAACCTTGTACATATATGATTCTGTTCTATGTTCGGGAGAAAGAAGATACTTGTTTTCAATTGAATAGATTTTTTTAACAAATTCAGTACTTAAATTAGCAATATTTAAAGTATGATAAGTACAATACATAATAATCTTTTCCACATGGTCCAAGTGCTCTAATTTTTTAATAATAGACCTTTCGAATTCCAGGCAGTAGTCTTTATACATTTTTTGGAGCAGTTTACTTGGTTTTCTGAAAAGGAAAGGCGAAAAGATTTTTCGCTTTTCCTGCTATTATGGGATGTATATATTACTTCTGAGGGCTTTAGCCCTCAGGATGACAAATCTACGATTTGTGTCATTCTGAGAGTTGTAACTCGAAGAATCGCATAAGATTCTTCTTATTACTAATGATGACAAATTATTCTTAAGAAATTAAAAATTTTTGAATAAAAAAATCCTTTTTACACATAATATGAAAAAAGAAATCGTGTGTAACATTTAATAAATATAACGTCCCCCTTTATTTAGTCATACGCGATTTCTTTTTTTATTTTTCTGGGGACTTTCTGGGGACGGTTCTTTTCGTTCTCAAAAAGTTTTCTTATTAGAATTTTTAAGGGTTATACCAGTTCTTTTCTAAAAAATTTTATTGGTGTTTTGTTGAGAACGAAAAGAACCGTCCCTCGAGACCAAAATTTACTCGAGAACGAAAAGAACCGTCCCCAAAATTTACAATTGCATATATTGTCGAAAAATGTTATTATGTATTGAGTTTAAAAGGCAATATAACAAAAAATACATAAAATGGAGACATTCCTCAGGGGTGTGTCTCTATGCGATTGGGGTACAAAAATGTATTCCCCTCATTAACATTTAAGGAGAATCATGGAGAGAATCATAGTAAAAAAGAGCACCGGCCTTAGGGGAAGGATAAGGGTTGACGGCTCAAAAAATTCTATTCTGCCCATATTGGCAGCAACACTTTTATGCAAGGAAGAATGCATTATTCACGACATTCCGGATTTGCAGGATGTGAGGATTATGTGCAGGCTTTTGGAGGAATTAGGGGCAAGGGTTGAGAAATTAGGAGACGGTTCACTAAAGGTAAGGGCTGAAAATATAAAAACCTGTGAAGCTCCCTACGACCTCATAAGCAAGATGAGAGCATCATTTTTGGTAATGGGTCCTCTCTTGACAAGGTGTCACAAGGCAAAGGTATATATGCCCGGAGGGTGTGCAATAGGGGCAAGACCTATTGATTTGCATTTAAAGGGGTTTAAATATTTAGGCTCTGATGTAAAATCCGAAAGCGGCTATGTTCACGCCACAGCAGAAAAACTGACAGGAAGAAACATATATCTTGACTTCCCCAGCGTGGGAGCAACTGAAAACTTAATAATGGCTGCAACCCTTGCAGAAGGGGAAACAATTATTGAAAACGCCGCAGAAGAACCGGAAATAGTTGATTTGGCCAACTTCATCAATTCCATGGGAGGCAATATCATAGGAGCAGGAACCAAGACAATCCGTATCAAGGGTGTCCATGAGCTCCATCAAACAGAGCATACCGTAATTCCCGACAGAATAGAAGCAGGTACATATATGGTGGTTGCAGCGGCCACCGGCGGAGATGTGATGATTGAAAATGTGGTGCCCAGCCATTTGCAGCCTGTTATTGCCAAACTCAGAGAATCGGGAGCCACAGTTGAAGAATTTGACGATAAAATAAGGGTAATAGGAGGGGATGACGTAAAAGCCTTAGATATAAAAACACTCCCCTATCCCGGCTTTCCTACCGATATGCAGGCCCAGTTCATGGCCTTCTTATCCAGGGCGGAAGGTACAAGCATTATAAACGAAACAATTTTTGAAAACCGTTTTATGCATGTAAATGAATTGTCAAAAATGGGGCTGGATGTCAAGGTGGAAGGAAGCAGCGCAGTTTTAAAGGGCAGGAGCCCTTTAAGCGGTGCCAAGGTAAAAGCTACTGATTTAAGGGCGGGAGCAGCCCTTATCATAGCAGGATTGATAGCCGACGGAGAAACGGAAATTACGGAAGTCTATCACATTAAGAGGGGATATTCAAACATAGTCGAAAAGCTAAATAATTTGGGAGCAAAGATAAGGTACGAGAAATAAGGGCTTTTATTTAAAAAACATATTGAAATTTCATAAGTTTTAAGCTATATTATAAGAAGGGTTAATCCCTTTTTATTTATATAGTCGTTGCACTTTTTAAAATATAGCGGGGTGAAATATGAAAGAGATTACGGTATATTTAGTGCGGCATTGTGAGCCTGAATTACCTTCTGACCATATATGCCTGGGGATAAGGGACATACCTTTAAGCCTGAAAGGCATAAGTCATGCTCTTAAGCTTAAAAGTTATTTTTCTGATAAGGGAATTGAGGCAATATATTCCAGCCCCCTGAAAAGAGCAAGAAAAACTGCGGAGATAATAGCCGATAACAAAATTAGAATAGAAATTAAAAATGATTTTTCCGAAATAAATATGGGCAAGTGGGATGGAATGACATTTGCCGAAATAAAGGAAAAATACCCCTTAGAGTATGAGGAAAGGGGAAAAGATTTTGAGAATTATGTTGTCGAAGGCGGGGAAAGCATGTCCATGTGCAGGGACAGGGCCCTCAGGCAACTAAAAGATATTATGGATAATTCCGAAGGCAATATAATTATAGTTGCCCATGCGGGGGTTAATAGACTCATCATATCCGGATTAACAGGAATGAGCATAAAGGACAGTTTTTTGTATCAGCTAAAGTACGGAAGCATCATTAGGCTCAAATATGACGGAGATATTAGTAAAATAGACAATGAAGAAATACATATATGATAGGATTTAAAAGGTCAATAATTAATCAAGGGAGGAGAATATGGACTTTTATAATTTGCTCAAACAAATTGATAAAAATAAAGAAAACCTTGTTATCACAATTATTTCAGGTGAAAACACCGGCTCAAAGGTGATTTTGTCGGATGGAGAAATCCTGTATAAGGGCGGCAATGAAAACGATTGGGATGAAATAATCAAATACACACCTGAAAACAAAAAAAGCCAGGCTTTAACAATAAACGATAAAAAAGTGTATTTTGAATTTTTAAGGCAGAGTTACAAGCTAATAGTATGTGGTGCCGGCCATATATCCATGGCCGTGATTAAAATGTGCAAGCTGCTTGATTTGCCGGTTACGGTAATAGACGACAGATTAACCTTTACAAACAATGCCTTGGCAGCCGGTGCCGATGAGGTGATTTGCCAGCCTTTCGAACAAGCCCTTGACGGTATTAAAGGTGATTCAGGAACCTTCTTTGTAATAGTTACCCGGGGTCACAGGTATGACCAGGAATGCCTTGAAAAGATCATACATAAGGAAAACGCCTACATCGGTATGATAGGCAGCAGGTTAAGAGTTAAAAAAGTATTGGATTCATTGGAGGAGAAGGGAATCCCCAGAGAAAAGTTAGATAAGGTATACACACCCATAGGTTTGAAGATAGGGGCAGAAACACCGGCAGAAATAGCGGTTTCCATTATGGCCGAAATCATTGAAGTCAAAAATAAAAAGGCAGGTTTTGGTGCTTACAGCAATGAGCTTATAAATTATATCCTTAATGAAGAAAATGATATTCCCAAGGCCCTGGTTACTATCGTTTCCAGGAAGGGGTCATCCCCCAGAGATGTGGGAACAAAAATGATAGTTTCCAAGGACGGAACAATGAAGGGAACAATCGGGGGAGGCTGCGTGGAAGCAGATATCAGGCAGACGGCCTTGTCCTGCCTTGACAATAGGGAATGCAGACTGGTCAAGGTTGATATGACAGGCCAGGAAGCTGAAGACGATGGAATGGTATGCGGGGGAATAATCGAGATTTTTGTTGAACCTGTTATTTAATAGGGTGAAGGTAGTTGACATCCTTATTAATCTGTAAAGAAGAATAAATAGTGTATTTAATATTTTAAGAGGGAAAAATGGACATTAAAAACATTAAAGCCCTGATCGTTGCCGGCGGCCTGTCTTCCAGGATGAAAGAATTCAAGCCTCTCTTGGAATTAGGGGAGTCTACCATTATTGAAAAGACCATAAATAATTTCATTCGGTTCGGAATAAATGAAATCATAGTGGTTACCGGATTTCGGGGCGATGAAATAGAAAAGAAATTATCAAGATACAAGGTTAAATTCGTAAAAAACCCTGATTACGAAAATACCCATATGTTTGATTCCGTTTGTATCGGCTTAAATGAGGCCAAAGATGCTGGCCTTGTCTTCATAAGCCCGGCTGACAGCCCCTTTGTTCAACAGTTCACCTTAAAGAAGATGGTTGAAGGAATGAACAATCAAAATATTAATCTCATCCAGCCCTCCTTTGAAGGGAAAAACGGCCATCCCCTGCTCTTTAGAATTAAGGCCTCCGATGCCATATTAAAGCATGACGGGACTAAGGGCCTGCAAGGGGCAATAGCCCGGATGGGCAATGATTTTAAAAACCTTTCCTTTGTAGACCCCGGAATAATCATGGATGCCGATACACCGGAGGACTACTTTAAAATAATAGAATTCAATGAAAACAAATCAATCCCTCCATTAAGCCTTTGCAGGAAGATACAGGACTATTTCCAAATGCCGGAGGAAGTGAAGGCCCACAGCGACAAGGTCCTTATGGCTGCCCTGAATCTGAGCGGGAGATTATATAAAAGGGGAATTAAATTAAACAATAAATTAATAATGGCTTCATGTTTGCTTCATGACATAGCCAAGGGAAGTCCCCGCCATGCCCAAACGGGTGCCGGATGGCTTAAGGATATGGGTTATACGGCGGTTTCGGAAATAGTTAAGGAGCATATGCAACTGAATGAAGTTTCGAAGCAAATTACTGAAAAAGAGATTGTGTATTTAGCAGATAAAATGGTAATGGGCGACAAAATCGTATCTTGTGAAGAAAGATTCACAAAAAAAGAAGAAATTTATAAGGATGATCCTGAAGCATTAAAAGCTGTAAAGCATAGAAAAAGACAAGCTATGGAATTATATAATTCTATAATTAATTTAGAAGGAGAAGGCCATGAAACTGATTAAGACCGTCGATGCAGCAGGGCATGTGTTAAGCCATGATATTACACAGATTATTAAGGATGAAAGAAAAGGGGTATTGTTTAAAAAAGGCCATATTATAAGGGAGGAAGATATCCCCAAGCTCTTGTCCCTAGGCAAGGAACACATATATATTTTGGAAAAAGAAGAAGGCATGCTTCACGAAAATGAAGCGGCGGAAATACTATACAAAATATGTGCAAATAATCACATGAAGCCTACGGAAGTATCGGAAGGGAAAATAGAAATAATAGCTGATGCCGACGGCTTGTTCAAGTTAGATGTCGAAAGGCTGAATAAAATAAACAGCTTAGGTGAAATGATGATTGCAACAAGGCATGGAAATACTGCCGTGAAGCGGGGGGACAAGTTAGCGGGAACAAGAGTAATCCCTCTGATAATTGAAGAAGAAAAAATGAAAAAGGCCAGGGAGATAGGGGGCGGCAAACCTCTTATGGAAATCATGCCCTTTAAACATAAAAGAGTCGGTATTGTGACTACGGGAAGCGAAGTCTTCAGCGGCAGAATCAAAGATACCTTCGGACCTGTCATAATAGAAAAATTCAGTGAATTTGATGCTGAAATATTAGGCCAGAAAATCGTGGACGACAGCAGAAAAGGCATAACCGAGGCAGTTTTGTCATTCATAGAGCAGGGAGCCGATATTGTTGTCTGTACCGGAGGAATGAGCGTTGACCCTGATGATAATACACCCGGCGCTATAAAAGATACGGGTGCGGAAATCATAAGCTATGGTGCTCCCGTCTTACCGGGTGCAATGCTTTTAGTGTCCTATTACGACAAAGAAGGCAGGAAAATACCTGTCATAGGCCTGCCCGGCTGCGTAATGTATGCCAAAAGAACCATCTTCGATTTGATTCTTCCTCGAATCATGGCGGACGATTTAATAGAAAAGTCCGATATAGACAGGTTAGGCCAGGGAGGCCTGTGTTTGAACTGCGATATCTGCACCTATCCCAACTGCGGATTCGGAAAGTCTTCATAATACTATGAATGCCCCTTCGCTCGTACTCAGGCTGACAAAAGGGGCTTATCAATTAATGTATTGGAGTAGAAAATGGGAATAAAGAGAATTATTAGTGTGATTTTAATACTGTGTCTCGTTATCGGTTTGATGGGATGCAGCACTTCACAGACACCACCGGCAGGACAGGAAACGCCTGAAGACCAGCAACCGGTTGAAGAGCCGCAACCCCGGGCTACAATACTCTTGGCAGCCGCAGCAAGCTTAAAAAACACTTTTGACAATGAATTAATTCCCCTGTTTGAAAGAGAGTATCCGAACATAAAAGTTGACGCTACATATGACAGCTCGGGGAAACTTCAGGCACAGATTGAAGAGGGGGCGGACGTGGATGTCTTTATGTCGGCAGCCTTGAAACAAATGAAGGCTATAGACGAAAAAGGTTTAATTAAAGAGGGCTCTATAGTGGAACTCTTGGAAAATAGAATTGTCCTGATTCTTCCAAAGGACAGCACAGCGGACATTTCTTCCTTTGAAGATATTTTAAAAGCTGAAACCATAGCTGTAGGCGACCCCGAAAGCGTGCCTGCAGGCCAGTATGCCAAGGAAGTATTTGAAAACTTAGGTATATGGGCGGATGTTGAAGCTAAGGCAAGCTTAGGGACCAATGTAACCGAAGTTTTAAGCTGGGTTGCGGAGGAAAGCGCCGATGCGGGGGTGGTTTATGCAACGGATGCCGCTTCCAACACAAATGTAAAAGTAGCGGCGGAAGCCCCTGAAGGGTCCGTTTCAAAGGTAATTTATCCCCTCGGCATAGTTAAAGGAACCACTAAATTGAAAGCAGCACAAACCTTTGTCGATTTTCTCATGAGCCAGGAAGCACTGGCAATATTTGAAAAATATGGTTTTTCGGCTAATTAGGAGGTTAAGATGAATTGGTCCCCCATCCTTATATCCCTTAAAACGGCATCAGTATCCATGGTAATTACATTCTTTTTAGGCATATATGCGGCAAAATTGGTTGCAGGAATGAAATCGGATAAGGTAAGGATATTTATAGACGGTATCCTGACCCTGCCCTTGGTGCTTCCTCCAACCGTTGTCGGCTTTTTCATTTTGCTGGTATTTGGGGTAAAGAGGCCGGTGGGGAGATTTCTGCTGGAATTTTTAGGCGTTAAAATAGTGTTTTCATGGACTGCCACAGTTTTAGCAGCCGTCATAATTTCATTTCCTCTCATGTACCGGTCTGCAAGAGGAGCCTTAGAGCAGGTTGATAAAAACTTAATCATGGCAGGCCGGACCTTGGGGATGTCAGAAAGAAAAATATTTTGGAGGGTCATGATGCCCCTTGCCCTACCCGGAATAGCCTCCGGAGGTGTGCTGGCATTTGCAAGAGCTTTGGGCGAATTTGGAGCTACTGCCATGGTAGCCGGAAACATTGCCAACAAAACCAGGACCTTACCCCTTGCTGTTTATGCCGAAGTTGCAGCAGGAAACATGGAAGCTTCCTATGGCTATGTTGCAGTCGTAGTGTTTATTTCATTTATAGTTCTTTCTTTGATGAATTACTTTACAATTAAGGGAAGCAAGTATACCGATAAGGATGCATCAAAATGAGTTTAGAAGTAAAAATCAAGAAAAGATATAAAGACTTCAGCCTTGATGTTAGTTTAGAAACCAAAGGGGAATACCTTGGGATATTAGGTGCATCGGGTAGCGGCAAAAGCCTCACATTAAAATGTATCGCGGGAGTCGAAACACCTGATGAGGGCAAAATTGTCCTTAAGGGCAGGGTCCTTTTTGATTCCGAAAACAATATCAATATCAAACCTCAAAGCAGGAACATAGGCTATATGTTTCAAAACTATGCCTTGTTTCCAAATATGACAGCGGAAGAAAATATCGGTGTGGGATTAAAGCTGACAAAAAAAGAAAAGAAAAAAAGAGTGAAAGAACTGTTAAGCTTGTTTCGCCTGGAAGATATGGGCCATAAATATCCGGCCCAGCTGTCCGGCGGCCAGCAGCAAAGGGTTGCCTTAGCACGAATAATAGCATATGAGCCGGATGTCTTGCTCCTTGATGAACCCTTTTCCGCCTTGGACAGCAAGCTGAAAAGCGAGCTTCACACTGAATTTTTGGATATGCTAAACCTGTATAAGGGAGAAGTAATCATAGTGACCCACAGCAAGGAAGAAGTATACAGGATCAGCGAAAACCTTGCCCTGATAGAAAACGGGACCATTACAGGCTTCGGAAAAACAAAAGAAATATTTGAACATCCAAAATCATTATCGGAAGCAAAAATGATCGGCTGCAAAAATATTTCTCCCTGTGAAATTCTATCAGACAACAGAATCCTTTGCAAAGATTGGGGCCTGGTTTTAGAAACCGAAGGCATTCCTATAAATTGCAAATATGCAGGCATACCTTCCGAGAATTTTGAAATTGTAAATGAGCCGGGAATCAATACCATTGAGTGCAAATTAGTCAATGTCATTGAAGAGATTAACGGATATCTGATAGTTTTTAAAAACAATAAGAGAAACGAAAATTCTATCCTGTATTTTAATATAAACAAGGAAACCTGGAATAAGAAAAAAAGCCAAAATCCTCTATATTTAAAAATCAAAGATTTTTATTTATTGATATAAGAACATGAATATAATCCGGCCTATCTGAAAACCCGGTAATTAAACTAAAACGAGAAGTGTCACTTTGAGGGCTTCAGCCCGAAGAATCTCATGAGATCCTTCGCATGCGCTCAGGATGACAAAACGTGCCCAAAAGGGATACCCGGAGGGGACGGTTTTTGGTGGTCATTTTATGACACTACCCCCGTCCCCTTGTCATCCCCTTGTCATCTTATGTATTTGCTGAATTTTTTTTCAAAGACTTTTGAAGAGAAATCTGTAATTTCCTTTTCAAACTCCTTGTAAGCATTCATAAATTCAATGCATCCTTGGGTCAGATCAGAACCTCCTCCCCCGACTCCTCCGATTCTCCTGTTCAATAATTTGAATCCCAAGGCGGCCTCAGTGCCNNTTAGGGATTTGTGCTCATCGGTCAGTTCAAGGAGAGTCATGACCCCGGGACCGAAGAATATTTCTTCTTTGGCTAATCGTATCTGAATAGCACAGTGCAATTTATTGGTTTCCATCTTTACCTCCACCTATATTCTATCAAAATGCCCAATTTATTATGTCCGAAGGGGGCATTAATAAAAAAAACTAAGGTATTACAGGCAGTTTTACCGTGAAAACAGTACCCTTCCCAAGTTCGCTTTTTACAGTGATACTTCCTTGATGTTGTTTTATAATTTCATGGGCGATGGATAATCCAAGTCCGCTGGATTGATGTTTTTCAGTACCGCTAACTCTATAATATCGATCAAATATTTTATCTAAATCCTCCGGAGATATACCTACACCGGTATCAACTATTGTTATATAAGCCATATTATCAGAGGACTTCAAATCTACATACACTTTTCCCTTAGGCTTAGTATAATAAATAGCATTTATAATAAGATTTTGAAATGCTTGTTCCAAACGGTATTCGTCACCCCATGTTATAGAGTCATTATACTTGTTATATTCCAATAATACATCCTTTTTTTCACTTACAAGAAAACATGCCTTTATTACCCTATCCAAAAGTTCTCCTATCGGAACACGTTCCGTTTCAAGAATTACCTGCCTATCCTCCAACTTAGCCATTAAAAATAAGTCTTCCGCCAAGTGCTGCACAAAGTCCAATCTATCTTTGATTACAGGGAGTTCCTGTCTTATTCTTTCGGGAACTGAGCTGACTCTCTCAACACACCCGTTTAAAACAAAAAGTGGAGTCCTTAAATCGTGAAATATATTCATCATAAAAGTATTTCGTTGTTTTTGCTTATCCTTTAATTCCTTTGTTCTTTCTGACACCTTAATCTCTAAAATTTGATTTGATTGCTCTAATTGTGCAGCTAAAGCCTCAGACTCTGAAAACTTTTCTGCGAAAAGCCGATTGATTAATAATAGACAGCAAATTGCAAATGGGGTATTAAATAATTTGGCATATCTCATTACTCTCAGCAAGTAGCTTACCGGCATGGTATTAAGAGGAGAAAATGCAACTACCAATCTCATTCCAAGGCTGATGGTCTGTCCCACCAGGAGCATCCAGGCACCTTTTTTGTGTTTGGCACATGCATATATGAGAGCTCCGACAGAAATAAAGTATAGATAATAATAATCTCTGAAATTGCTGGTCATAAACCTTTCCAACAATGACCAAACAAGCAGTATAGTTATGATACCGCCACGGCTCAGTAATTTGCCAAATTTTCCCGGAAGTTTTGTTTTAAATATTTTAAAGCATATGATTATATCCAGCAATATGCTCCATCCATAAGCATGTGATGCCAAATAACTGATAAAGTGCCATTTAGTATTCATAAGGAATGAACTTAAACTCCAAATTGTCAGAGCACCGGTATAAAGAGAAAACCAAAATAAGTAATCTTCACCGGGTTTGTTCAAATATAAAGATAATCCATATAAGGACATAATAAAAACAATTCCGATATTAAATGCAAATATCATATAATAGGCAGAAAGCCATTTAGAGGCACCCTCAACACTTGATAGATAAACCGGTTGATTATAAGGATTATTTTTGCCGTTAAATTCTAAGGTCACAGAATTAGTTTGTATATTAAACCATTCTCTGTCAACTAGCACACTGGAAAACTGTGATGAGTTAAATCCTGCAGGTTGAACAATAACATTTCCGTTAACTGTAATACCATCCGGTATGAATCCATATAAGAGCACCAATTGTTGATTCATATCTTCCACTACTATATCAAAATAGTATTTTTCAGTAGTTGAATTTTTTCTGTAGCCAACCAAAGAATATATTTTATCGGTTGGCTCGAAGATTTGTCCGCTTTCATATGTGCTAAAACTGTTATTGATAGTTATAAAAGTAAAAAAGGTTATTGCCAATACCGTTAAAAAGACCACTAAGGGTCTTACATATTCATTCTTCATTCTTCACCTGTTACTTGTTATATGTTATAATTTTATTATAATCCATATCAAGTGATATGTAAAATGAATGTTTGCAATTAAAATCCATTTAATATATTATTAAATTATTGTATCTGAAGACTGCATTACTACTTAAAGAGGTGATATTTTTGACACGGGTTCTATTAATTGAGGATGACCCCTTAGTAGCAAAAATAATTCTATACTATTTAGATCAATCAGAAACATATGAGGTTGTATGGGCAAAAACAGGAGGAGAAGCTTTTGCTAAGGCAAGAGATAATTATGATGTTATATTGCTGGATGTACTCTTGCCGGATGTAGATGGGATTGAACTATGTGAGCGTCTGAGAAAATGGCATGATTGTCCTATAATTTTTATATCCTGTCTTGATAGCAGCGATACAATAGTTCACGCACTGGAGCTTGGAGGTGATGATTTTCTTGTTAAGCCTTTTGACAACAAAGTTCTTGAAGCGCGTATTCAAGCCAATTTAAGACGTTACCACAATAAAATCCCCCCAACACAAAATGAGCTGAAATGTGAAGGATTCATATTAGATGCAAACAGGCATATTATAATAAAAGATGATGAAGAAATAAAGCTATCCAATACAGAATTTAGAATTCTTTCATTTTTAATGCAAAACCCCGGCAGACATTTTTCGCCTAAAGAACTATACTTAAGAATCTGGGGTGAAAAGAGTTACGGTGATACCCGCACCGTAATAGTTCATATACACAATATACGCAATAAAATCGAGCCTGACCCGGAAGCTCCGCGTTATTTAAAGATGGATTGGGGCAAGGGATATTATTTTGATGATTAAGACACTATTAATTTTCTTTATCCCACCGGTTAAGATTTCTTAATTTATCTTGATACTTGTTTAACGAATTTCAAAGGATTTTCAATAATGCGAATACCAATGAATTAACATTTCATAATTAATCACCGACTATACCTATAATTTCAAATTAATTTTTAATAACTCCTTAACTGCTTTAACAAAAAAGTATGTTATAATTTAATCACTCTTTTAAAGAAAATAAAGAAAGGATGTAGATTTATGAAAATGAAAAAAATAATTGCAATGTTTTTATGTTGCAGCCTGATTTTTTCAATTGTTGGATGTGCTCAGCAAGCAGAGACTCCTCCTGCAAATGAAGAACCATCAAAAGAAGACACACTTATTAACGGCGTCTTTGAAGGTACTTCTAATGGTATGCAAGGTCCAATAACTGCTAAAATTACTGTAAAAGACAGCGAAATAATTGCTATAGAATTTACAGAAAACAATGAAACTAAAAATGTTACGGCAGTTGCATTTGAACGCATTCCAAATCAAATAATTGAGCACCAAAGTTTATCTGTAGATGCAGTTACAGGAGCTACATTATCAAGCTTTGGAATTATCGGAGCAGTTACAAATGCAGCAAAAGCTGCAGGCTTAGATGTTGATTTATTAAAATCAAATAAAGTTCCTGTTACACCAAAAGAGCCTCAAACTTGGAATACTGATGTCTTGGTTATGGGCGGCGGAGGTGCAGGACTTACCGCGGCTATAAGAGCAGCTGAAGAAGGAGCTAATGTAATACTTATAGAAAAAGGTTCAGTTTTAGGCGGAAACACAATGATGGCAGGAGCTGCTTACAATGCCGTTGATACCGAAGCACAAAGCGTTATGATTTTGAGCAAAGCACAAAAAGCAACATTAGACGAATACTTAGCATTAGATCCGGCTGATGAAAGTTTGAAATTTGATATTTATCCTGAATGGGAAGAAGTATTAACAGAATTAAAAGCCGACATTAATGCTTTCTATTCTGCAAATAAAGGAAAAGAAGCCGGAGTTGACATGCCGGGCTTTGACTCTGTCGCATTGCATATGTGGCATATTTATACCGGAGGATTGCGTCAATTAGCTAACGGAAAATGGATTGCTCCGAATTTACAATTAGCGAGAACCCTTGCGTCAAGTTCACTTGACACATTTAAATGGATGGGTGAGATAGGACTTAATGCTTCCTACGGTGCCGAAGCTAATTATGGGGGAGCCCCGGGAACAGGTACTGTACTTGGTGCCATGTGGCCAAGAACTCACAGCTTTATGTCAGGAGCTGAACGTATACCACATTTAGAAAAAGTTGCAAAAGAGAAGGGCGTAACTATTTATACAGAGACAAGAGGCACCGAATTATTGGTAGACAGTTCAGGCAAGGTTGTAGGCGCTAAGGCAGAGCAGACAGACGGGACACAAATAACCATAAATACAAAAAACGGTGTTGTATTGGCAACCGGAGGATATTGTGCTAACCCTAAAATGGTTAAGGAATATGACCAATACTGGGGTGACGACTTATCAGACAGAACCTTGTCAACAAACATGGGAACCAACGAGGGTGACGGTATTATAATGGCACAAGCAATAGGTGCTGATGTAACCGGTATGGAAGTAGCTCAAATGATGCCTTCATCATCGCCTGTTAAAGGTACTATGACTGATGGTATTTGGGCAGATGCTGCAGAACAAATTTGGATTGACGGAAACGGCAACCGCTTTGTCAATGAATATGCAGAAAGAGATGTTCTTGCAAAAGCATCATTAGCACTTGAAGATGGTATTTTCTATATTATCTATGCAGGCAGAGGGGATGTTGGCAATCCTAACCAACTTCTCAAAGGGACAGACTATAATGAAAGAGTAGCCGGCATGGTTGAAGGCGGACATATTTGGTACGGGGAAACCCTTGCAGAATTAGCTGAAGCTACTAAAACAAAAGCTGCAGGCGTTGCACCGGCATTTACTGAAGAACAATTACGTGCAACTATAGAAAAATACAACAGCTATGTTGCAAACCAAAAAGATGATGAATTCGGAAAAGAAGTATTGGCCGGTGCTATCGATATAGATTATATTGATGCAACTGAAGGTGTAGGAATCTGCATAAGCCCAAGAAAATCTTCATTACATCATACAATGGGTGGTGTTGTAATAGATACCGAAACTCATGTTATCGATACAAACGGGAATATTATTCCGGGCTTATGGGCTGCCGGAGAAGTTACAGGCGGTATTCATGCAGGTAACAGATTAGGCGGAAATGCAATAGCTGATATATTTACATTCGGACGTATTGCAGGCACAAATGCTGCTCATGGGAAATAAATAGATATTCTTAATTAAAGATAAAATTCATATAAGATGGCAAGGTGGTGCCGGCACCACCTTGTCATCTTATAATTTATTCAACATCATTTTCATGATTGACATGAGTCCATCAAATGGTATATCATAAGTGAAAGTAAAAAATCGGCTGACTTCTCACCGATACAATGAGTTACATATAACATGGGGCATTCCTCTAAATGTCTTTCCCGGAGACTTTTTATGTTTAGAGGTGTGTCCCTCTTTCAAAGAGAGGACATATGAAAATTCGAATAGATAAAATGCTGTCCAACAGCGGTTTCGGTTCGAGAAAAGAAATAAAGACCGATGCTAAAAAAGGGTTTATTGAAGTTAACGGGGCAATCGAAAAAAACAGCTCGAGAATTATTGACACCGATGTGGACATAGTTAAATATAATGGTGAAACAGTCAAATATACTCCCTTTATATACTTGATGATGAACAAGCCAAGCGGAGTAGTTTCCGCAACAGAAGATAATTATGACAAAACCGTAATAGATTTGTTACAAGATGAAGAAAGGTTTTACAAGCCCTTTCCCGTAGGCAGGCTTGACAAGGATTCGGAAGGCCTCCTCCTCATTACAAATGACGGTAAGTTGGCTCATGATTTATTGTCGCCCAAAAAACATGTGGATAAGACCTATTATGTGGAAGTTGCTGAGGAAGTAACGGAGGATGATGTGAAAGCCTTTGAAGAAGGGGTAGTCCTAAAAGAGGATAATTACAAGACACTCCCGGCAAAACTTGAAATCATAGAATCCGGCTATCCATCAATATGTCTTGTAACCATTAAAGAGGGAAAATTCCACCAGGTAAAAAGAATGTTTGAAGCCGTTAATAACGAAGTAACCTATTTAAAAAGAATATCCATGGGACCCTTAAAACTTGATGAAACCCTGAAAACAGGACAATACAGGCATCTGACGGAAAATGAAACAGATTCGCTGCTGATGACAAGGGGACGGGGGTAGTGTCATCAGGCGACAGGATGAAAAAAATAATAAAAGGAGCTGATACCATGATATTAGGAATGCCGGCCTTGGTTGAATACACATCGTTAAGACAATTAGTCGAACTATGCATGAAGCTGAACCTTAGCTTCATTGAATTAAACATGAATTTACCCTATAACTTCATACAAAATCTGCCTCCCGGAGAGCTTAAGAAAATCACAAAAGATACCAATATCAAATTTACAATGCACATGCCCGATGGAGCAGACTTAGGCTCCTTTTACAATAGTGTGAGAAAAGGATACATTGAATTGTTTTCAGATACCCTTGGCTGGGCAAAAGAGGCAGGGGTAGACCTTCTGAACCTCCACATCTTAGAAGGGGCAAAAATGACCATGCCTGACAGAAAAATATATGTATACGAACAATATTCGGAAGAATTTACCGACAACTTCATAGATTCAATAAAAGCTCTTTCAATAAAAGCTCAAAAAAACAACATAATTTTAGCAATAGAAAACAGTTCTAACTTCGATAAAAGATACATACAAGATACCTTGGACCAGGCATTGAAATACCCTAATATCAAGCTAACCTGGGATACGGGTCACGATGCGGTGAGCAGCTTTAAGGATCAAAAATACTTGTTGGAAAACACTGAACACATAGCCCACATGCACCTCCACGATGCCAAAGGAAACAACGACCACCAGGCTCTGTTTGACGGCGGCCTGGATATCAAAGGACTCCTAAAGTTTGCCCAATCAACGAATATTAAGGTGCTTATTGAAGTCAAAACCGAAGAAGCACTGATAAAATCAATTAACAGGCTGACAAGGGGACGGGGGTAGTGTCATAAATGACCACCGAGAACCGTCCCCTCCGGACACTGGACAGAATGTCCACAAAAACCGCCCACTCTGGATTAGACTATCATGAAAGAAGGAAGTGAATATGACGGAATTCATAAAAACTCATACGGGAGAAATGGCTGCCTTAGGTACAGCCATATGTTTTACAATAAATGCAATAGCCTTTGAAGCTGCAGGCAAGAAAATAGGTTCCTTATCCGTAAGCTACATACGATTGTTTATTGCTTTTATCTTACTGAGTATAAACACATATATAACAAGAGGACTCATATTCCCGACCGATGCAACAGCCAATGCCTGGATATGGCTTTTGATATCAGGCTTGTTTGGCTTTGTGTTGGGGGATTTGTTCTTATTTGAAGCATATGTTGAAATAGGGTCAAGAATATCCCTGCTCATAATGTCGGCATCACCGCCCTTGACAGCCTTGGCAGGTTTTTTGTTAATGAATGAAAGATTATCGCTTTTGGCATTAGCCGGCATGGGATTAAATATGCTGGGCATCAGCCTTGTCATACTCAGCAGGGGAGCCGATGAAAAGAAAGTCCGATTCAACCGTCCGGTAAAAGGAATTATTTTTGCATGTTTGGGTGCAATTGGACAGGCTGCCGGTTTAATATTCAGCAAAATTGGAATGGGGACCTACAATGCATTGGCGGCAACCCAAATAAGGATAATAGCTGCTACCATCGCTTATACGATAATAATAACTTATTGGGGCAAGTGGCAGGAAATAAAAGATGCTTTCAAAAATAAAAAAGCAATGTGGGAATTATTTGTCGGCTCCGTAACAGGCCCCTATGTGGGGGTTGTGCTATCCTTAGTGGCATTGCAGTTCACGGCAGCAGGCATAGTTTCTTCCATTTCATCCATATCGCCTATCCTCATTATCCCTGCCTCCATTGTTATTTTTAAAGAAAAAGTTCTTCCCAAAGAAATACTTGGAGCCTTCATTTCCATTGCAGGGGTACTCCTCTTATTTTTGTAATTAAAATTTTACCCGTTGCATTCAATGGACAATTCTATTATAATCAATAAGATTAAAATCAAATAATATCACAGGTGGTGTACATGAAAGTTAAGAAAATTGCATTAATTGGAATGGGAGCAGTCGGTATTGTATACGGAAGGTTGCTCTATGACAAATTCGGTTCGAATTTTACCGTAATATCGGATGAATCAAGAAAGGACAAATTGAAGGAAAAAGGCTTCACAATAAACGGATATACATTTTATCCAAATATATCTTCAAACGGGGATAATAAGGATAAATATGATTTAATAATATTTGCCGTAAAAAACTATCAACTTAAAGATGCAATCGAAGATGTCAGAAGCTTCGTGGGGGAAAACACCATATTGATAACATTCTTGAACGGAGTTACTGCAAGAGACCTTATTCAGGAAGCTTATCCCCACAATAAGGTTCTTTACGGATTAGCAATGAGAATTGATGCTGTAAGGACTGATACGGGTGTTGTAAACACCGATGACGGGGAAATTCACTTCGGGGAAGCAGACAACAGGGTAATTTCTGAAGAAGTCCAGGCAGTTAAAGACTGCTTTGATGAAGCAGGAATTCAAAACAAGGTTTTTCCGGATATGATGAGGGCCTATTGGAAAAAATTCATGCTCAATGTAGGATTTAATCAGGTTACGGCTGTTACAAGAGCTCCCTACGGCAAGGTGACAAATATTGAAACAAGTTTAACCTTATTCAAGGAAGCGATGTATGAAGTATTGACTATTGCAAAAGCAATGAATATTGATCTGAGAGAAGAAGATATAGACGAATTTGTTGCCTTGATGGATCACTTTGCACCCAACAGCAAAACATCCATGCTGCAAGACGTGGAGGCTAAGAGAAAGACTGAAGTTGATTATTTCGGAGGAACGGTTGTTGAATATGGTAAAAAACTAAATATACCAACGCCTGTTAACCATGTCCTCTATTGCATAATTAAATCAATAGAAACATTGTATTTGGAGGAAACCGGCACCCCAAAGTAAACTAAAAGAATAAAAACAGCTCTATATTTGATTAAGAGCTGTTTTTTCTCTTTGGGATTTCAATATTTACTTATTAGTTTAATATTAGCTGTTGTAGATTTTTTTAATTTTGCCTACCGCTGCAATCCTCTCTTCCGCCATCCTGTCAGCAGCCTTATAGGTTGGAATGCCGTCTCTTTTGGCTATTTCGAAGACCTTCTTGCAGGTATCGTAAATTTTCGCAGTGTTTTTCAAGGCGTTTTCCCTGTTGTATTCACGTCCTGATATATCATCGATAATATTAATAACTCCTCCGCTGTTTATTATATAATCCGGTACGTAGAGTATTCCTCTTTCCTCCAGCATGTCCCCGTGTCTTGGCTCGGCTAACTGATTGTTGGCTGCGCCGGCAATAATTCTGCACTTAAACCGGTCAATTGTTTTGTCGTTAATTATGGCCCCTCGGGCACAAGGCGAAAACACATCGCATTCCACCCCGTATATTTCATCCAATCCTACAGCTGTCGCACCAAAATCTGCAACCGCCTTATCAAGTTTTGCCCGGTCTCTGGTGGTTACGATTAGTTTAGCTCCCGCCTTATGCAAGTACTCGGCCAAGCGCCTGCCTACCGCGCCTAAACCTTGAACTGCTATAATTTTTCCGGTTAAATCATCACTACCGTAAACTTCATTGAGAGCTGCCTGTATTCCTTTATATACTCCAAATGCCGTCACCGGTGAAGGGTTGCCGCTTCCTGTCTCCAAACCCACGATATAGTCCGTTTCACAATGTATGTATGAAGCATCTTCCTGGGTTGCATTCATATCTTCTCCTGTTATGTACCTGCCTTTTAACCCTTCTACAAATCTGCCAAAAGCCCTGAACAAGGCTTCACTCTTAATCTTCTTAGGGTCTCCTATAATAACGGCCTTTCCGCCTCCAAGGTCCAATCCGGCAGCTGCATTTTTATATGTCATGCCCTTAGCTAATCTCAGTGCATCTTCAATTGCTTCTTCATCGCTGTCATATTCGCAGATTCTTGTTCCTCCCAATGCAGGCCCTAAGGTAGTATCATGAATTGCAATAACTGCCTTTAATCCGGTGCTTTTATCCTGGCAAAGGATTAATTGTTCGTAATCATATTCTTCCATCTTCTTAAATATATCCATTTAATCTGCCTCCTCATAAGCATCTTTTCCTTAGCTTCTATTATATTGGGTAACCTGTGTTTGGTCAAGGGAGGCCAATCTTGCAATCAACCGGTATTGTGGTATAATAAACTGAATGCAATATAGTAAAATTTAATTATCCATACTGTGTATTGGGAGTGTAATAATGAAGAAAATAGTATGTCTTGGCGATAGCTTAACCTATGGATATGGAGTCAGCAGGTCAAAGGTTTGGACTAAGTTAGCAGAAGACAAGCTGCATATTGAAATCATAAACGAAGGAATATGCGGTGATACCTCAGGCGGCATGGTCAGCAGGTTTCATAATTCAGTCTGCCTGCAAAAGCCGAATGCAGTCCATATAATGGGGGGCGTCAATGATTTTATAGTGGGAGCAGGTATGGGGCCGGTAAAATCAAATATGATGGCAATGGTTCATCAGGCTGCAGCTAAGTTTATCAGACCGATAATCGGCATACCGACTAAAATAGATGAAGGAAATGTAAGGCAGGACTGGGCTGAATTTGCTGATTTCAGCAGGGTTGCAGAAGAACTCCATGCATACCGCAAGTGGCTTATAGAACTTTGTAATACTTTTAATATTAAATACATTGACTATTACACCGAATTTGACAGATTAAGGAGCACGGAAGAGGTGTATATAGATGGTCTCCATCTGAATAACAGAGGTAACGAAATAATGGCAGAGATTTTCTGCCACAGCATACTATCCGGTGACAGGCATCAGTAAGTTAAGGTGCCAGGTACCAATAAGTTACTATTAAGTTATAGGGTGGTCAGCATTTCAGAAACCTTTTTGAAATCCTCCCATGCCTCCTTCTTAGAGGCTTGATTTCTCAACAAATAAGACGGGTGATAAGTGGGCATGAAGTAAAAATTACCCTTTCTTACAAATTGACCCCTCTGCAGGCTTATTTTAAAATTTTCATCTATCAGTTTCTTGGAAGATACTGCTCCAAGGCAGACTATAATTTTTGGGTTGATTAATTTTACCTGCCATCTTAAAAAATCCAGGCAAGCTTGGCATTCATCGTCTAAGGGGTTTCTGTTTTCCGGAGGCCTGCATTTTACAACATTTGCTATGTATACATCACTTCGTTTCAAATGAATTGCTTTAATCATCTTGTCAAGAAGCTGACCTGCCCTGCCGACAAAGGGCCTGCCTTGAATATCCTCGTAATAGCCGGGACCCTCTCCCACAAACATAATATCGGCATGCTCGTTTCCTTCACCAAAGACTACATTCGTTCTTGTTGAAGCCAAGCGGCACTTGTGGCATTTAAGGCAATATTTTTTCAGCTCGTCCATTGTATACATGCAAAACCTCCAAATGACGAGATCCTTCGCATTCGCTCAGGATGACAAAGAATATTTTCTGAAGTATAACATTCAACTATATTATAATAAAGATTATAGACTTGTGCAATAAAAAAGGTGCCAGGACCCCCGGATGTGAACGGGTAGGCATGGCACCCGGGCAGGTTCGCAGATGCCAAATAGTCTCATTGAAAATATTGGTGAGACAAGGTATAATATCTGAAGAAACATTTTCATAAGCCAGTAAACAAAAAATAGGCGTATAATTAATCGAGTGACGAATTTTGAGAAAATTTTATGAGTTTTCATAACGAGAGGTGTTATAATTGGACGATATAGGTTTTAAGGAATTATTTTATGACAGCGACTTGATTTTAATAATTGACAAAAATGGAAAAGTCTTGTATTACAACGACTATGACGATAATTTAAATATGCTGAAGAAAGAAAATGTCATTGGGCGTTCAATATTTGAATTATACCCCTTTTTTACGAGAAATGACTTTACCGTCTTTAAGGCCATGGACAGGAAAGAGCCGATTTTGAACGAATATCAAAGCTTTATTGTTGGCGGCAGAAAAATGAACTGTATTAATAATGCATTTCCCCTTATAAATGAAACCGGTGTTATCGGCGGTATCGTAATATCCGTAGAATTATCAAACAAGTCTGAAAAAAAGAAAATCAAGAAAGCTAGTTCCAGGTTTGGCTTTGAAGACATAATAACAGTAGACCCCAAATTTAAAAAGAGCTTGGAGATATTGAAAAAGGTTTCCAAGAATGATTCAAACGTTCTGATAATGGGGGATACAGGGACAGGCAAGGAATTGATAGCTCATTCCATTCACACCAACAGCAGCAGGCGGAATAAACCCTTTGTGATTCAAAATTGTGCGGCCATACCAAGCTCAATAATGGAAAGCATCTTATTTGGAACTTCCAAGGGCAGCTTTACGGGGGCTATAGACAAGGAAGGCTTGTTTGAATCAGCCAATGGGGGCACTATTTTCCTTGATGAAATAAACTCAATACCCTATGACTTGCAAAGCAAGCTCCTGCGAACCTTAGAGAATAAAAGCGTCATGAGAATCGGTGAGAATATCGAAAGAGAAATAGACATAAGGATTATAGCATCAACAAATGAGGACCTGGCCAAGAAGGTTGAGAAAGGCGAGTTCAGAGCAGATTTATTTTACAGATTAAACGTAATAAGCTTCAGGGTACCTCCCCTTAAAGAGAGGAAAGATGACATTAAGGTTTTGGTAGATTACTATATCAGTCATTTCAATTCAATTTTAAATAAAAACATCATGGGAATATCTAACGAAGCGATGGCAATTCTCAACAATTATGAGTGGAAAGGAAATGTCAGAGAACTGAAAAATGTCATAGAGTATGCATTGAATTTCTCTGAAGAAGGAATCATCAAGAAGGAAAATCTCCCTCAATACTTGCTGGAAAACGGGCATGAGGACAAAAAGCAAATGACAATAGACAATTCATTAACATCCATGGTAGACAATTACGAGTGCAAAATAATTAAGGATGCCTTGGAAGCAAGTAAATACAACGTTCTTAAAACAGCAGACATGCTGAACATACCGAGGCAGACCTTGTATTATAAGCTAAAAAAATATAATCTAAAACAATAGATTTTATGAAAATTGGTCACCTATTGTTAATGAATAGGTGGCCGATTTTTTTATTTAAGCTGATATTTTAACGAAAACAAACGTTTTTCTTTTTGGCACGGATTATGCATGATATATGGGTGAAATTTGATATGATACTATCTTTAAGGCAGTTTGGAATAATAATTCACGGCAGATAAATAATAGAACGAAGGAGGTAACAATGATTGTACAACAATTGGTTAACGGCTTAACCATAGGATCTATTTATGCAATGGTGGCATTAGGGTATACGCTTGCATATGGAATTTTAGGCCTTATAAACTTTGCTCACGGAGACGTTTATATGGTTGGCGCTTTTGTAGCTTACTTTTGCATTACCTTTTTAAAGCTCAATATAATCGCTTCATTTATCATATCTTTGGCGGTATCCGGTATCTTAGGAGCTTTGATTGAATTTACCGCTTTCAGGTCAATCAGATCCGGTTCAAGGAGTTCCCAGCTGATTAGTGCTATAGGAGTTTCCATTATCCTGCAAAATGCTGTGATGCTAACCATGGGCTCTGACACCAAGCCCTTTCCAAAGGTAATGAATACTAAAGTATATGAATTTACAAATTTAACAATATCTTCGACACAAATATTAATAATGTTAGTGGCTTTGATTTTCATGGTAATGCTGTATATCCTCATATACAAAACAAGAATCGGAATAGCCATGAGGTCAACGGCACAAGATGCAGCTATGACCAGCTTGATGGGAATAAACGTAAACAAGGTTATTTCAATCACATTTTCCATTGGTGCGGTATTCGGTGCAGCTGCAGGAATACTTGTAGGCATATATTACAATTCCATAGTATTCAATATGGGCTCTTCCATGGGGCTAAAAGCTTTTGTTGCTGCTGTCTTGGGCGGTATAGGCAACATACCGGGAACAATGTTAGGGGGGATAGTCTTAGGTTTAGCGGAAAGCTTAGGCGCAACTTTAATATCGGCAAAATACAAGGACGCTTTTGCCTTCATTATACTGATATTGGTTCTCTTATTTAAACCTACAGGTTTATTTGGCAAGAAAGAAATTGAGAAAGTGTAGGTGAACTTTGTGGATAAGATTAAGAATTTTAAGCTGATGAACAATAAAACATTCAGCCCTTTAAACAATAATATGTTATTTGCCCTGGCTTTGTTTGGAATAATTTTATTTCCGATAATATTTGACAACAGCTATATACTCCATATCTTGATTCTTCTTGGCGTCTATGTTGTTTTAGGCACAAGTTTAAACGTGGTAGCAGGAGTTATGGGAGAATTAGACCTGGGACATGCTGCCTTCTTCGGGATAGGAGCTTATATATCAAGCTTGTTTGTAATGAAGGTGTTTGATAATTTCTGGGTCGGAATGATATTGGCAGGATTGATTTCACTTATATTCGGCTTGTTGCTGGGAATACCCTCCCTGAGAATCAGGGGAGACTATTTAGCCATAGTTACATTGGGATTTAATGAAATAATTCGCTATATACTCCTGAATATGCAGAGTGTTACTAACGGTCCCATGGGCATAAAGGGAATTCCCTCGCCGACAATATTCGGATATGTTCTGAATACAAAGCAGCAAATGTTTTATATGATATGGATTTTGGTGATAATTACCGTTGTGGTAATGAACAGGATGACCAATTCAAGATTTGGACGAACTTTGGTTGCAATCAGGGAAGACCAGATAGCAGCTACCTCTTTAGGCATCAATACAGGTAAGTATGAAATTTGGGCATTTGCCATAACAGCTGCCTTTGCGGGGATAGCCGGAAGCTTTTTCGCCCACTATATGAATTTTATAAATCCAAACAACTTCACGTCAAATGAATCTATACTCATCCTATGCATGATTACGGTGGGAGGAAGAGGAAGCATGATAGGCTCATTCATCGGCGTTACCATCCTGTTTTTATTGCCCGAATTACTGAGGCCTATTGCAGACTACAGGATGTTAATATACGGCATCATGTTAGTTGTTATGATGATATTTAAACCTAAGGGTTTTTGGCCTGAAAGAAGAATTCCGTCAAGAATGACCAAACCGGCCGGGAGTGAGGAGGCAAGCTAAATGGAAATTTTAAAATTAGATGGAATAAGCAAGCATTTCTTAGGACTTAAAGCTGTTGAGAATGTTTCCTTTTCCGTTAAGCAAGGTGAAATATTCAGCCTGATAGGTCCCAACGGGGCAGGAAAAACTACTTTGTTCAATATAATATCCGGTCATTATTCCCCTACAAAAGGCAGGAAGTATTTTGAGGGAGAGGACATAACCGGTTTAAGAGATTTTGAAGTTGCTGAAAGAGGTATAACAAGAACCTTCCAAAATATCAGGTTATTTTCCAATTTAACCGTTTTGGAGAACGTTCTAATAGGGCTTCACATCAAGCTTAAATCCAGCATCTTGGATTGCCTGTTGAGAAACAGCAAAAACAGAAAAGAAGAAGGCCAATGCTATGACGAAGCCTTAGACCTGCTAGATACAATCGGATTGAAAGATAAGGCATTTGAACAGGCTAAAAACCTGTCATACGGCGAGCAAAGGAAATTGGAGATAGTCAGAGCATTGGCATCAAAGCCGAAACTCTTGCTATTGGATGAGCCTACGGCAGGCATGAATAACTACGAAGCGAAGGAAATAGTCCAATACATTAAAGATCTGAACAGCACGGGTCTTACCATTCTATTGATAGAGCACAACATGAGGGTGGTAATGGGTGTATCCAACAACATAGTCGTCTTAAACTACGGCGAAAAAATTGCTCATGGAACAGCTTCTGAAATACAAAAAAATGAATTGGTTATAGAAGCTTATTTAGGAAGGAGCAAGAAAAATGATTAAAGTAGAAAACCTATACGTTAAATATGGTGGAATTACAGCTGTCAGGGACGTTTCATTCGAAGTTGAAGAAGGCAAGATAATTGCTTTGATTGGAAATAACGGTGCAGGAAAAACAAGCACCTTAAAAACTATTTCAGGTTTGGTTAAACCGGATAAAGGCCGAATTTACTTTGAAGGAAATGATATTACGGGTATGAAACCCCATGAAATAGTAAAAAAAGGAATAGTACACATCCCTGAAGGAAGGCACATCTTTCCTAATTTAACCGTTAAGGAAAATCTGATTATGAGTTCTTCCTCAAGAAATGTGACAAAAAGCCGGTTTCATGAAGAGATGAACAAGGCTCTCCAAAGCTTTAAAGTGTTAAAAGAGAGAGAAAATCAATTGGCAGGAACGCTAAGCGGCGGAGAACAGCAAATGCTGGCAATAGTCAGGGGAATGCTCCAGGCGCCAAAACTGTTAATGCTTGATGAGCCTTCAATGGGCCTGGCCCCCCTTGTTGTTGAGGAGGTTTTCAGAATTATTAAAGATATCAACAATAACGGTACAACAATCCTGGTTGTTGAACAAAATGCACAGGTTGCCCTTTCGGCAGCTGATTACGGCTATGTCATGGAAGTAGGAGAAATTATTTTACATGATGATGCAAAATTACTGCTGACAAATCCCCAGGTGAAGAAAATTTATTTAGGTGAAAATGATGATTAATATCATTTTTATATATTAAAAAATAGGAGGAAAATATGAAAAAGTTATTAATTTCTATTATGATTTTAGCTTTACTGATGGCAGCCCTATTCACGGGTTGCAGTACTGCAGGGAAAGAGGAAACAGACACAATAAAAATAGGCGTTGCTTCTCCCTTCACGGGTGATTATGCACAATTTGGAGATTATACAAAGGATGGGGTAGAATTAGCCGTTGAAGAAATCAACAAGGCAGGCGGAGTCCTGGGGAAACCCATTGAAATAGTTTATGGAGATGATAAGGGAGATTCGAAGGAAGCAGTAAGCGTTGCCCAAAAATTTGCCAGCGATAAAAACATTGTGGGTATAGTCGGACACTTTTTCAGCGGCGCTACCTTAGCAGCCGGCCCCATCTACCAGCAGAACCAAATCCCCACAATAGCAGTTGCATCCACTAATCCCGATGTAGCTGATATAGGAGATTATGTTTATAGAATTAACGTGGGTGACAATTATCAAGGATCCCAGTTAGCAAAATTATTGAAAGAAAAAGGCTACACCAAGGCTACCGTTATATATGACAACAGCGACTATGGTAAAGGCGTATCCGATGTATTCACAAACAGCTTTACGGAACTTGGCGGAGAAGTATTGTTGAATGAATCATATTTAGGCGGCCAGGACAAAGACTTTTCACTTATTCTGACAAAAGTAAAGAACAGCGAAACAGAGGTAATAGTATTAGTAAGCTATTATACCGAAGCTTCATTGATTATCCAGCAGGCTAAAAACTTAGGAATAGACGCTCCTTTCTATGCCAGCGACAGCTTGTACACCGATGACTTCTTAAAGCTTGCGGGTGATGCAGCTAACGGAGCTCATGTTGTATGTTATTTCCATGAATCTGACCCTAGTGAAGCAGCCCAGGAATTTGTAAAGAAATTTGAAGCAAAATACAACAAAAAAGTTGACTCATGGTCACCATATGCATATGACGCAATGTATGTGATGGCAGATGCGATAAACAGAGCCGGTACAACAGACGGTCCGGCAATTAGAGATGCAATTGCTGCTACAGAAGGTTTGCAGGGGGCAACCGGTGTTACAAACTTCAAGGGAGCCAGGGAGCCTGTTGGAAAAGACTTAATAATATTAGTGGTTGAAAATGGAGAGTATGTAGTTGAAAAATAGGCAATAATGACGACAGAAGGAAGGTAATTAAGTGAAAATCAAACATAAGAACAAATTTGGCATATTGGGTATGTCATATGACACCACAACATCCAAGGGCTATCCGGGAGCAAGATATGCTCCCGAGCAAATCAGGAAGTCTCTGCAATGGATAAAAAACAGGATAGAAGACGGCATGCTCTTTGATGTGGAAGCAAACAGGCTCATCGATATGTCAAAATTTGAGATAAAAGACTACGGCGACACTGATAAAATCAGCAGATATGATAATAAGAAAGCCTTGGACGAAATAAAAAGCAACATTGACAAAATATATGAAGAAGGGTATTCTCCCATACTTTTAGGGGGAGACCATTCTACCGGCTGGCCCGGGATAAAAGCACTGCATGATAACACCAAGGGAAGAATCGGCATCATCCATGTGGATTCACACTTGGATCTTGTAAAAGAATCACCCATTCAGGGCTTATATTCCGGAAGCAGTCAAATGAGGCGGGCATCAGAACTGGATAGGATAAGCCCCGAGAATTTTGTTCAAATCGGAATGAGAAGCTACAATTCACCGGAACATTATCATTTTATAAAGGACAGTAAAATTACTCTGATTCCGGCTAATCAGGTTTTAGAAACCAGCATTGAGGAAGTTGCCAAAAAGGCATTAGAGGTAGCATCACGGGGTACGGACCACATATATATGTCGGTTGATATTGATGTTTTGGACAGCGCCTTTGCTCCGGGCTCCGGGGCCAATGAGCCCGGCGGCTTGACAAGCTATCAGCTGTTCAAGTTTGTAAAATTGGTTGCCCCTTATATCGATGCAATAGATATAGTAGAAGTAAACCCCTTAATGGACTATAACAACATGACAAGCATAGTAGCATCAAAATTGTTATTTGATTATATTATTTCGAACTATTATGCCAATGAGGACAGCAAGTAACCGGAAAACCGGAAAAGGTGCCGGAAACCAATAAGTCCGGCACCGATAAATTGACCCCCACGGCCATTCCCCCCGGCCGTGGGGGTCGATTTCTACAGGGCTTTTACCGTAGATTTTTTAACTTCATATCCTAATTTAGTGATGGCATTTTCGATATCATTTATTGAAGTTTTTCCGTCATCAAAATTTAATTTTACCTTGCTTGTATTGAAGGATACATTTATGCTTTCCTTATCTATTCCGTCTACTGTTTTTAATGCACCTTCTATTTTGAGCATGCATGAAGGGCAAGTCAATGTTTCTAATTGTATTGTTGCTTTTTGCATTATCATCTCTCCTTTAATTTTATTTTGTGACATACTTAAAATTTGTCTATCATTGTTATGCCTATTATACACCAAATTTTAGAATATTAAATTGATTTAAATCAAAAATTGAAGTTATTAAGAATCTATTTATGTCATCCTTAGGGCATGCGAAGGATCTCATGAGATTCTTCGAGCTGAAGCTCTCAGAATGACAGTTCGTGATCTATTCAAAGTAATGACAATGTGTTGTATGCTTTGCCTTTAGTATGATTAGTTTACTTGCTAATTCTATGTATATTTTATATAATAAAATAGTGCACTAAACGGACTTTTTTTATGCAGAAAAGAAGGTGAGCAGATAAAGAATGAAAGTTTTAATAGTTGGCGGGGGGCCTTCAGGGGTATCTGCGGGCCTGTGGCTTTTGAAAAAGGGCATAAAACCGATTTTATTTGAAAAGAGGACTTTTCCAAGGGACAAGTTGTGCGGAGGCTTAATAACTCCCAAGGGGAGAGAAGAGTTAAGCTTATTGAATATTTCCTATAACCACATTGCCTTTGAACCTCCTTACATTAATATTTCTGATGGGGCAGATTTAAATTTGAGGTTTAAAAACGATATAGGAATACAACTGATAAAGAGGGAGCAATTTGATGACCTTCTGATTGATGAGTATGTCAAAAGAGGAGGCATATTAAAAGAAAATCAAGAAATCACCGATATAAATACTGATAAAAAGTACATAATTAACGCTCAAGGCCAGGAATACTTTTATGATGTTTTGGTCATTGGGGAAGGAGCAGGGGGAAGGCTCCGAAAAAGGCTCAACCAAACCAAGCTGCAAAATGCATTGTGCTTAGAGCATAAAAAGAAAGATGAATTCTCCTGCGATGATGAAAAAAGCATCAATGTGTATTTTTTGGACGATAAGCCGGGGTATGCATGGCGGTTTGAAAACAGGGATGAAACAGTCATAGGGATAGGGTCTTTGTTGGATTATACGGATTTAAAAAACAAATTTAATAATATATTCGGAGAAGCCGGTAAATTAAAAGGTGCTTTTGTTCCATACGGAATACAACCAAGTCAAAGCAACATACAAGATGTATATTTTGTGGGAGATGCAGGAGGTTATGTGAATTCCTTGCTGGGCGAGGGTATCAGCTATGGTATTGCTTCCGGCCGGGCTCTTGTCTATATAATTGTAAATAAGGACAATTCATTGGATTGTGTCCTGAGGAAGAATTTGAGGTTTTATCTTAGCTTGAGAAACCTGTTTTTCTCTAAGTCTCTTTCAAAATTAAATATAAATCTGTTAAAAAAATATGAAGAATTTGCAATTTTTATTTGCAAAGAATTTATTTTGAGGTCTGATTTCTCGGTATACGGTTACAAAAAATTACTTCAGCATTTTTGGAGGTATAAAATTGGACGATAAAGTTCTCATAAGTGAAAACCAATCATACATAACCGGTGTTTTAAGAAAGGACTTTTTTAAGAAAACCCCCCTTTTATTTAGAGTAGTCATCATTTATATTCCTGTACTTATTTTAAATGCATATTTTCTGATATCAAATTTTTGGCATATATGCAGCGATATCGGCATGGTTATAGGGCTGCTCTTTGCAATAATTTGGATGTGCTGGGGTCCGGTACTGATTTATAAATATGAGGTTAAAGTATATCCGAAATTTTGGCTTGAACTCATCAATGTTTGCAGCGAGTCAGACAAAGAAGAGGTTATTAAGTTAAATAAAAACATCAGTAAAAAAAGTAAATTATTAAAAAAGATAATCTTTGTATCATGGCTGTCCTTGATTTACATAACAATATACTTTGGTTTTGATAAACTTAAGGTGCTTGGCATAGACAATATGATGAGCTTGGAATTCATAATTTTCTTATTTGATATAACGGTAGCAGCTTATTTGACTTCTTTAGGCTTAAGTCAAACCCTGATAATGATATATACCTTTATTGTTCTTGAAAAAAAGATAACAGTACCCTTAGACATAGACAACAAAGACGGGGTGGGGAATTATTCCTTAATGTTTGGATACTGTTTTCCGACGACCTTATACTTAGGAAGCGGTGTATTGTTTATTCCGGTTTTGATTGAGTTCATAAGTACAATGGAAGCTATTGTGATAGGTCTGGTCTCCCTGTTGATAGTTTTATTTTCTTTATTTTTGCTGTTTTCCATGGTGCTCCCCTTATTCAACGGCTATAGGATGGCAGACAGGTCAAAATCCAATCAAATTTATGAATTAAACAAGAAAATGAACAGGGCGATTGATGAATGCCTGATTTCTCCAACCTCTGAAAATGAAAGAATCTATAAAGCAATTAAGCAGAAAATCGACCAGATCGACAAAATACCCACTTATCCCTTCCAAGTAAACATCATAATGAAAATTGCATCAACAACCTTACTGCCTATTTTTGTTTATATTTTGAAATTATTTTTTACACCGGAAGCGGTGGACAACATAAAGAATTTGCTGATAGCAATTTTTTAAGTGGACTAATACCATATTTTTGTCATCCTGAGCGAAGCGAAGGATCTCGTGATACGCTTTGTCATCCTGAGTGAAAACGAAGGAATAGTAATGACACCCTAAGTTTTATTCATAGTAGTAACACTTACATGCATTCATTAATGATACTTAGATATATCAAAAAAAGACTCATAATGAGTCTTTTTACAATCAGTCATTGATTATTTCCATATCTCCTATTATTATTTTACCGATTTCAGCCGTGTTGATCGGTTTTTCGAACGTCAGGTTAATGGAAGCACCAAAAGCATTTGTGGAAGCCCCGCTGCTTGATGGCTCGATTATGCTNNATATCTTTTGCCGTCTATGGTTACTTCCTTATCAATTCTCCTGGTTTCGGTCATGTTTTTATAATCAGCCTTAAAAGTTACTTTCCATTCTCCGCTTGTGGTATTCATCTTGCGGACAATATCATAATAGAGCTTGTAATTCTCCAATTCCTCCATATCCTTTATATCAAAGATATAGTAGTAATATTTTACATCGTTTTTTTCTTCGGCAAACATGAATTCATTGCTCAGAATGTCTTCAGTGTTGTCGGCATTAACAAAATATATTTCACCTATACTGTTGTCTTGAGAATTCGACTCAGTAATTCTGATACATAACTTGTTTTCTACAAAACCTATGTTGTCTATAAAAATTTCATTTATACCATCCGCCATTGGTATGTTTGAATATTTCCAAGGTAATACAAAATTCGGTGTTAATCGATACATTTCTTCAATTTTCTTCAATTCTTCTTGAGAATATTCGTCGGCATTTCCAGTATCCATTGTCGATTTTTCTAAATTTTTTACGAATCCTTGCTGCAAATAATCCGGATTATTTGACAAAAAACTATAGGGGTCAAATTTGCTTGCAGGCTCATCTATGCTGTATTCAGTGATATCAATGGCTCTTAGAGTTAATTTATTGCCTGCCACCTTCTTTTTTGTATTTCCTGCCAATATAAATGTAGCTATATTGTCCTTATTGTCATCATCTTCTATTTGGTACCAGGTATAGCCCCCGGAGCTGTTTAGTTCCAGATACAACTTGTCAAAATATATATAATCGGAATTTTCAAAACTTTCACCGTTTTCTTTAATAAGCTCAAATATGATATAAAATGTATTTTCGTCACCCAACATGCTTGCCACATTTAAAGTAATGCCGTTTGTAGAGGAGCTTTCATCTATTACCGTTCCCATTTCAGTCACATACCTGGTAGAATCTCCAAATAGTTTATAATATATATTTGATAATCCGCCCTGGGCAAAAACCGCTGCAAAGGATAAGACCAAGGTCATTGCTGCAGCTAAAGGCAGGATGGATTTTCTGCCGAACAAAGACTTTCTTTTCAGACCTGCCTTGTTTAAGGTCATTTCCATAATCCTGTTTTTTTCTTCCTTTGAAAGATTAGTTTCAACTATATCTAAATTTTCATCTTCCATAACAATATCATCCAAAAGCCCGTGAATTTTTTTCATTTCAGACATCCTTTCTTATAAAATTATTCCGTTTTTAATCAGTGCAGCCTTTAATTTTTCCTTACCCCTGTAAAGCTTGTTTTCCACTGATTTGGGAGTCAGGTCAAGGTTTTGAGCTATTTCTTTAATCGATTCAAACAGGTAGTATCTCCTGATAAATATGTCCTTGTCCGGATGTGGGAGACTCTTGATTGTCTCTTTGATGATTTCTTTATTAATGGATTTACTTACTTCATTCTCTAAGTCCACGTCAAATTCAAGCTCGTCTTCCTCCAAGGGAATCATCTCATGCTTCAATATTTTGCGGTTATATGTGTTTAAACTTACAAATCGTGCTATTGAAATTATATAGTTTTTAAGCTGTCCCTTTTCCGGGTCAAAGTTATCTATCGACTTCCAAAGTTCAACAAATACATCTGAAACAGTTTCTTCAATATCTTCCTGCTTGTCATACCCGATAATTCTAACAACAATTGTCTTAACCAATCCGGAGTATTTATCTATAGCCTTTTCCAAGCCCTTGGAAGGATTATGCTTTAATAAATCGACTATTCTTGCATCTATCATCATGATCTCCTTTAAGAAGCTTCTCATATCTATATTAACATAATAATTGAAAACCACTCAATTAATTATAATTTTTGGCAAAAAAATAGTTCTTTTTAAGAGCTTTTTAGGGAAATATTAGGGACGGTTCTTTTTATTCTCAACCTTTTATTTGAGAATGAAAAGAACCGTCCCTATTGTTTTTTAAGAATGAAAAGAACCGTCCCCACTGGATTAGATGACAGTACCCCCGTCCCCTTGTCATCCCCTTGTCATCATAGCTTGTATCTAAGGAGTCTCATACCGTTTAGAATTACCACCAAAATACTTCCTTCGTGGACAAGCATTCCTATGGACATGTTCATCCAATCGCTGAAAAATACACTGGCCAATAGTATCAGCACAACCCCTACCGCTATGAAGATGTTTTGGTACATATTCCTTGAAGTTGCTTTTGTCAAACCTAAGGCATGAGGCAGGCGGCTGAAATCAGAATTCATCAAAACCACATCCGATGTTTCGATTGCTACATCCGTACCGCTGCCCATGGCAATTCCGATATGGGCCAAGGCCAATGAAGGACTGTCATTTACCCCGTCTCCGACGAATGCCACAATATGGCCTTTTTCTATGAGTTTCTTAATAAATGCTGCCTTATCTTCAGGAAGCATGTGGCCGTGGGCTTCCGTGAGCCCTAATTCACTGGCTACCAAGTCAACCGTTCCTTGATTATCTCCCGAAAGAACAACTAAGTTCTTAACACCTAATCTCTTTAACTTTTGTAAATCCTCTTTTACACCGGGACGTACCCGGTCACGGATTCCCAAAAGGGCCTTTAGTTCACCGTCTACCGATACAAGAACAAGTGAGTTTCCGCTTTTTTCAAATCTCGCAATGTCATAAAGGGCCTTCCCGTGCAAATCTATATATTCTTGCTCCATAAGCTTTACATTGCCAACGGCTACCCTGTGTCCGTTCACTTGGGCAACTATCCCTCCGCCCTTAACAACATCTGTTTTTTCAACTTCATAAGTTTTAGTATCCCCGATATACTCCACAACTGCCTTTGCCAGGGGATGGTCTGATTCCTTTTCCACACTTGCCAGGTAAGCCATAACATCTTCGGCATTATCCCCGTAAATTTCCACATCGGCAACCTTTGGATTTCCTATCGTCAATGTACCCGTCTTATCAAACACAATCGTATCAACCCTGCTGAAGTCCTGGAAAACCTCGCTCCCTTTCAGCAAGACACCGTGCCTTGCTCCATTGCCGATTCCTGCAACGTTTGAAACAGGCACCCCTATAACCAGGGCTCCCGGGCAGCCCAAGACCAAAATGGTTATTGCAAGCTCAATATCTCTTGAAAACAACCACACGATAAATGACAGAACCAGTACAGCCGGTGTGTAGTACTTGGAAAATCTGTCTATGAAACGCTCGGCTTCTGATTTTGAATCTTGTGCTTCTTCAACCAATTCTATTATTTTACCGAATGTAGTATCTTCTCCTACCCGGTCGGCAACAATTTGAAGGGTTCCATTTTCCAATATGGTTCCCGCATATACCTGGGAATCCTTCCTCTTGCTTACGGGGACAGACTCACCCGTGATGCTTGCCTCATTGATATGGCCTTCTCCCGATAAAACAGTACCGTCAACAGGAACCTTAGCACCTGTCTTTACAAGCAAAATTTCTCCCACATCAACTTCGTCTACATCCACTTCCTCAAATTCTCCGTCTTCCATAAGCTTTAAGGCGCTTTCCGGCGCCATCTCGGTCAGCTCCTTAATTGCAGAACGGGTTTGATTCAAGGTACGCTGTTCCAAATATGCCCCGAATAAAAACAGGAATGTTACTATGGCCGACTCTTCAAAGTTCCTGATAAAAAAGGCTCCCGAAACAGCTATTGTTACCAAGACATCTATGCTCACAACCTTTACCCTCAAGGCTTGGTAGGCTTGAATAGCAATAGGTGCAGCCCCCAAGATCGAAGCGATAATTAAGGACGGCAAGACTATTTCTTCGCTTTTTAATACTAAATGGCCGAATAATGCGGTTATTAACAAAATTCCGCTTATTACCGTTATCTGATTTTTCTTACTTAATATTGCTCTCTGCATGTATTTCCTCCAGATTTATTTTATAACACAATCCCCGGGTGCAGGCACCGGTTTTAGCACCACTGTTTAAGTATATTGTAGCTGAGATTATCAAAATATGAATTGATTTAAATCAATATTAAATAAATATTGTAATTTGTTTTTCGACTTGATTATAACATAATGTGTTGTTATAGTATTCAATTTAACCCTCATAAAAATTTATGGGGGTTTTGTTATTATTTGTCAAATAATAGTTTAAGCCTCACTAAATGGGGTATATATTAGGAGAAATATTTGAAATCTTCACATGGTACCTTGCCCCTGGTGCCTTAGCACCAAGGCATGGTGCCAGGTACCATAGGCAGTGCATGGTACCGCCCCATCGACATCGCCAAGGCATTGCCGCAAGACCCTGGGAGAATTTTATGGTAGATAAGTTAATATACCTGTTTTATACACTCCAGAGTAAGAATAAATCCAATGTAATTGCAATTGCTGCAATAATAGCAATGGAGTTTGTCATTACGGCAATAGTGTATATTTCGGGCGGAACCACATCATTTGTTCATTTGATGTATATTCCGATTATTTTATCGGTGGTTGTATTTAATATCAAAACAGGCATAATGATGTCCCTTTTGGCAGGATTATTGTTAGGCCCATATATGCCCTTGGTAGTATCCCAAGGAATAAGGCAAGAAACAATTTCATGGTTGTTTCGTATTTTTATGTTCATTATCATAACCTTATTTACGGGAGTTTTGTTCCAGTATGTAAAGAAAATTTACGACCTGGAAAAAGAAAAATACTATTATGATGACATCACGGGCTTTCCAAATATAAATAAGCTCAATGAAAATGTATTCCAGCTCATAAAGGAGAGAGAATATAAATCCATTTCATTTGTAATATTCGAATTCTATAACAGAGAAATGATAAATCAATACGTGAATTTTGAAATAGGGCAGAAAACATACGAAAAGCTGCTGAAAACGGCTAAAGAATTTTTTGAATTCTATCATTTGTATTCAATCGACACAAATAAATTTGCCGTCGTGATACCGGGAATTGATTGTTTTAAAGCACAATCCATGACTGAAGAATTCTTCCGGCTCATAAGAAAACCTATTTATATTGAGAAGCTGCCCATATCTGTTGTTCTGAAAGCGGGTATTGTAAATTATCCCTTCCATGCCAATAATATAGATGATATTGTCTTGAAGATGAGACAGTCATTGAGCCAGACCATAGGAAGCCAGAAAAACATAGTAATTTATGATGATGCTGTTCAAAGTATCAGGTCAAAGTATTATAATAAGTTGGTTTCCATATATTACGCACTTCAAAACGATATGTTTACGGTCCACTATCAGCCGATAATAAGAATATGCGACAACAAGCTCTTAGGGGTGGAAGCCCTTCTCAGAATTCAAGACAACACATACAAAGACATATCAGTGCAGCAATTGATAACGATTGCTGAAGAAGTTGGATTTATCAACGAAATAACCAAATGGGTAATTAAAAAGGTCATTAAGCAGATGAAGCACTGGAAAAATGAAGGAATAGATATGAATGTATCAATAAATCTTTCTCCCCGGGACTTTAACGATTCAATATCGGAATATACCCTGAATTGTCTGAAACTCAATGATATTGAACCATCGTTATTGGAATTTGAATTCACGGAAAGGTCAATAATAGAAGATGAAGCAAGGGTTCTTAATGAACTGTCACTATTAAAAAATGCAGGGGTCAAGTTGTCATTGGATGATTACGGTACCGGCCACAATTCCTTGCATTATTTAACCAACCCTTCATTTTATTTTGACTATATTAAAATTGACAGAGCATTTATTAATGCGATAACAGAAGAAAAAACCAGGCTCCTGATAAGCGGCATTATAGATACGGCCCACGTCCAGGGAATCGAAGTAATAGCAGAAGGGGTGGAAACCCAGGAACAGCTAAATATCATAAAAGAAATCAATTGCGACCATGTACAGGGATATTACTTCAGCAAAGCAATACCCCCGGAGAAATTAGCCCATATGATAGCAGTAGGAGAGTATAGCAGATGAGAAATAGAAAATTTAATATATTGGCTTTGGTTTTATTAATACTGGTGATAATATCAGGATGTGTGTCTCAAAATAATGGTACAAATTCAGACAATAATCCTCCAATTGTGGAAGACACAGATGATATGGGAGGCAATGATACAGAATCACCGGCAAGTAATGTCAATGAAGATACGGACGAACAAGGCCGGCAAGAACAACAAAACCAGCAAACAGAAGTACCAATAGACGAAGATGGCACCTATACAGACCCATACTTGGTAGCAGAATATATTCATAGGTATAATAAATTACCCTCTAATTATATAACTAAAAATGAAGCAAGAGAATCAGGCTGGGAAAGCGATAAGGGAAACCTCTGGGAAGTAACGGATAAAAAAAGTATAGGAGGAGACATATTCGGCAACAGAGAAGGATTGCTTCCCAAAAAAGAAGGAAGAATATATTATGAGTGTGACGTAAACTATAATGGCGGCTATCGGGGTCCAGAGAGAATAGTGTATTCAAATGACGGCTTAATATTTTATACTAACGACCACTATGATAGTTTCACTCAATTATATTAGGAGGCATATACATGGATGAAGTATTTTTAGACTGTAACAAAATGACTTCAAAATCCGAAGCACACAAATATATTAAAAAAAAGCTTAACCTGCCTGATTATTACGGAAATAATTTGGATGGCCTCTGGGACATCTTGAGCACCAGAAGCCAAATGACATCGATTTTCCTTCTCCATGAGGAAAAACTATATGAAAATTTAGGAGAATACGGTAAAAAATTAATTGATACATTTGAAGAAGCAGCACAATCAAACGGAAGCATTCAATTTACAAGGATGTAAAAAACTTATAAACACAACCCTCATGTATATAGTGAGGGTTGTGTTTTGTTGTATTATACTTGATATAAACATTTATATTTGAAAATGACTTATTTAGTGTTATAATACTATAAGGTGACAACCTAATTCTGAGAGTTTTAGCTCGAAGAATCTCATAAGAAAAATTTATACAATCATCCAACAGGAGAAATAAAGTGAAATCAAGAACTCAAAAAAAGAAAAGCGAACCAATAACAATAGATTATGAAAACAAAAAACTATCAGTAATATACTTCATGCCGCTATTATTAATAGCAGGATTTGTACCTTTGATAGTATATGCAAAATATGTAGACTTGGAAGGAACAATCCAAGC
>MTKW01010006.1_pt1 | contig 55194 bp, 54 predicted proteins | sample 1042761 | NCBI WGS metagenome assembly MTKW01 (sample SAMN06205366, study PRJNA360243) | anaerobic digester metagenome | biome: Wastewater treatment plant; feature: Anaerobic digester sludge; material: sludge; isolation source: anaerobic digester fed with sludge from wastewater treatment plant ... | reverse complement strand
GCTGAAGCTCATACCGAGTTACAACCGGACCCTGGGACACATTCACAACCTTCGCTTCAATACCAAAATGGGCGAGGGTTTCCTCCAGTAGATCAGCCCGTTCCGTTTCAGGACGGCGCGCCCGTCCCCTGTTTTTCTGCAGCAAATAAAGGGGAGGTAGTTGATACTGACCTGCCTTGGCCGTATTAGGACTTGGAGTTGGGTCTGGTGCCTGTTCCACCTTCGGCTCTGGCGCAGCATCTTCCTTAGCCTTAGGCTTTTCTTTCTTCATCTGCTTAGGTTCGGATAGCTTCTTTTCTGGAGCAGGACGGCTTTCCGCCTGGGCAAGTTCCTTCTGTCTGGCCCGTTCTGCCCGATGGGCCTGTTTTTTTTCCAGGCGCCTTAGCTTGCGCTGCTCACTCCGTTCACGCCGTTTACCCCACCAAGCCAGACATGCGTCCTTGATCTTACCTGCTAAAGCCCGGCCTAAATCCACCAGGGAAATCTGAAAGAAAAGGATTACACCAAGTAGGGCCGCAGTCCCAACCAGGACATAAGAACCCTGAATCCCGAAAGCGTTATAACTGAACACCAAAAGTAGGGCACCTAAAACCCCACCGCCTTCTCCCCGCCTGGCGTAACTGAGTTCTTCAGCCAGCTGGGGAGGAAACTGGTAACCACGATAATAAAGCATATGATAGCTCAAAAAGACGGCGAAGAGTAATAACAGCAAACCGAGCAGTATGCGCAGCGTAGGCGGCCATCTTTTGCCGCGAAAAACCTGGACAGATACTAGAACAAGGATAGCGGCGAAGACCACAGCCAGATCTCCAAAGGCAGCCCCCAAAACTCTGCGCAGTGTCAGACCGACCCACCCGGCAGTGTCCACGTATAGTGCTAAAATGGAGAACACAGCAAAGGCCGAGAGGAGGATCCCGATAATCTCCCTATACTTGACCCCAAACTGTCTCTTCTCTGTCCGCTGTTTCTTTTCTTTTCTCACGCGCACCGTGCCCACCTCTTCCTGTCATCCTTCTACGCAGGACGCCCGATCTCCTTGCTGAAGCTAAGTGGAACGTTCGCTGTCCTTCCTAAGCTGCTGTAGTTCTTCGATAAACCGATCTATATCTTTGAACTGGCGGTATACTGACGCGAATCGCACATAGGCAACATCATCGAGCTCGCGCAGCTTGTCCATGACCAATTCGCCAATGGACTCTGAAGAGATCTCCCTGTCCAGCCGGGAACGCACCTGCCCCTCTATATCTGACACCGCCTCTTCCAGTGTTTCGATGGAAATCGGCCTCTTCTCACAGGCACGAACCATGCCGTTTAGTATCTTCGTCCTGGAAAAAGGCTCTCGTCTGCCATCCTTTTTGATCACCATGAACGGTATCTCATCTAACCGTTCGTATGTTGTAAACCGTTTGTGGCAAGCCATACACTCCCGCCGCCGCCGGATGGATGCACCCTCCTCAGTCTGACGGGAATCAAGGACTTTACTATCCAGATGCAAACAGAACGGACAGCGCATAATTTCCCACCTCCCCACTAGATATTATACAGCAAAACGCCTAACGACGCCATGTCTTGTTTTTCACGAGCACAACGTCCGTGCCGATCAGATGCACATCATGCCACGCAACCTCAATATCAGCGAACCGCCGTTGCCAAAAGAGGAAAGGACGAATCTGGTCAACTATAAGGAATTTGATCCTACCCGTATCGGGATCAAGATCAATGTCGCACACGCTGCCTAAGTAGCTCCCCTCCTCCATGTTGATCACATCCAACCGGCGCAGATCAGAAGTCCTAATCATGGTCCACCACTCCTCCCCTTCACTATATGCCGATGGACGCAAAAAGAAACGGCCGAAGCCGTTTCTACATACTGCTGATTATTGTTTAACTAGTACAAGAACGAAGAGAAACCCTCTGCAGATGCCCGCCACCACCTCTGGAGTGCCTGGGCATAGTGTGTTTGAGAGATGTGATCCCAGATTTTCAAACGGAAGGCATAGCTGTTCCCCTCGCCCCCCTCATTTACCCTGAGCAGACCGTTGTTTGTGCCGTCCAAATCGGCCAGGCAGAGGGGGGGAAACAGAACGCACCACCAGTTATCCCCTGCAGCACTGCCGATTTCAACGCGCACCGCGTCATAGATTCCCACCGGAAGCGAGAAATCACCGTACTCCCGGAAGGGAAAATGGAATTTCCCTATGCGGACGCTCACGGGGTATGTAAAACCCGCTTGCAGCACCCTAGCTTGAGCCGCAGCAGCAAGCTTCTCCTTATTTGCCAAGAGTAGTTCTTGGGCTTCTTGTTTATCAGCGACACCTGCTAGAATCTCCCTTGTTTCGGCGAGGATAGTATCACGAACCTTTAGTTTCAGATCCTGGTCCTGTGGTAAGTTGCTGTTTGCTAAGACGTGTAAACGAATCAAGTTTTGCTGGGCAAAAGCTGTTTCATCGAGAACATCATTGATAAAGACCGAAAGCATAAGGGCAAAGAATAATCCTGTCACCAGGAGGGCGGCACTGAAAAAGAGCCGCACCCAGAACGATTTTCGCATTATGCCTTGCCTCCTCACGATGTGGCCATATGTTTTCTCAGATTCTTGAGGGCTGCTTTCTCCAAACGGGATACCTGGGCTTGAGAGATGCCAATCTCCTCTGCAACCTCCATCTGGGTGCGTCCCTCATAAAAACGCATTGTTAATATCAGGCGCTCCCGCTCACCTAAGTGTCTCATCCCCTCCTTGATACTCACCCCTTCGATCAAGCTGCGATCGGTGTTTTTCTCATCGCTGATCTGATCGAGCACAAAAATGGGATCGCCCCCATCGTTGTAGATGGGCTCAAAGAGGGAAATGGGTTCTTGGATTGCATCCAAAGCAAACACGATTTCTTCCCGCGGTATCTGCAGTTCCTCCGCTATCTGTCCAATAGTGGGTTCCTTGGAGTATTTGTTCGCCAAACTATCCCTGGTCTGCAGCGCTTTATAAGCAATATCCCGCAGTGAACGGCTTACCCTGATGGGGTTATTATCACGCAGATACCGGCGGATCTCCCCCACTATCATAGGTACCGCATAGGTTGAGAACTTGACGTTTTGGCTCAGGTCAAAATTGTCTATTGCTTTCATTAAACCGATGCAGCCCACTTGAAACAAGTCGTCCACATACTCCCCCCGGTTGTTAAACCGTTGGATAACACTGAGGACCAGTCGCAAATTACCCTGAACCATTTCGTCACGGGCCTCTTTATCGCCATCCTTAATGCGAACCAAGAGCTCCCGCATTCTCTTGTTTGGCAAAACGGGCAATTTGGCCGTGTTCACACCGCAGATCTCCACTTTGTTCATCGTTTGCCGCCTCCCCAAAATGCCAATTACTACTGTACAGTATGGCCACCCCGCCACCGTTCTATTCCAGATTGTCAAGGTTGCTCTTTTTCCGATCAAAGAAGGAATCTTCCACAGCATGGGCTAATATTCTGAAGTAAGATTGCATGGAGGGGAGACACATGCCTAAGTACATCCTTTATGTCGATGTCTGGCTACTGCGTTTAGGCTGCAACTTTCTGTTAGTCTATCTCCTGCTTTGGGCAACTGCTTCAATTACCCGTACGCGCACTAGACCGGTGCGCTTGTTTTTGGCGTCCGCCCTTGGAACACTGCATTACTTCCTTTATCTACTAGCCAGCGTGGGGTTGATCCCCTTCTATGGCCTGCTGCAGTTTCTGCCGGTCATAGTCCTGATCTCCCTGGCCATGCTTCTTGTTAGCTTTTACCCTTTATCTGCGAAAAAACTATTGTCAGTCGCCGGTTATTTTTATGGAATCGGTTTTATTGCCGCTGGTGCCGGTTTGGCCGGGGCCTACCTGTTGGGATCAGCGGCTAACCCGATTTTCCCATTGGGTACAGTCATTTCCATCATCACACTCCTGGCCGTTGCTGAGCTCGGCTGGGGCGTAGTGCATGAACGGATAGTCAACCAGGTCTATCGTGTTCCAGTAGAAATTTACTGCGATAACGCAAAAGTTAAAGTGGACGCACTGGTTGATACGGGCAACAATCTGCGGGATCCACTCACCAATCAACCGGTTATTGTAGTAGAACACTCTGTTTTACAGGAACTTCTGCCCCAAGACATTGGAAAGCTTGTCACCGCAGTGGAAAACAACGAGTTAAATGTGTTGGAGACCATGGTTGAACTGGATGAATGGCGGACCCGGGTTAGACTCATCCCCTTTACATCTTTAGGCAAGAAAAACGGACTGATGCTGGGCTTTCGCTCCGATGGTATTAGGATAGCGGAAAGCCCAATGAATAACAGCCTCCAACCTACTATCGCCATCTATCCCCACACCTTGGATCCGAATAACGAATACCGGGCCTTGATTCCTCCCACAGCAGTGCAAGGTTCCCTCCAGAGCGTGGATTCGGGTGTTGAGAAAGGGGGAGAAGCCCATGCTGGTCCAGCGTCTGCTGATTTTTAAACTCAGCCTTCGCCTTCGCCTTATTGACCTTCTCCACCGCCTTGGTCTGGCGCCGCCAGTTCATTACATAGGCAGCAACGAGGTCTTGCCCCCACCCCTCACCCTAGAGGAAGAACAGGAGCTTCTGGGCCGGCTACAGGCGGGGGATCGGGAAGTAAGGACACCCCTGATTGAACGCAATCTCCGTTTGGTTGTCTATATCGCCCGCAAGTTTGAGAACACGGGGATATCAATAGAAGATCTAGTCTCAATCGGCACCATTGGCTTAATCAAAGCAGTCAATACATTTGATCCCTCTAAGAACATCAAACTTGCTACCTATGCCTCACGCTGCATCGAAAACGAAATCCTCATGTATCTGCGCCGAACCAGCAAACTGAGGGTAGAAGTATCCTTTGATGAACCCCTCAACATAGATTGGGATGGAAATGAGTTGGTGTTAGCAGACGTTGTAGGCCAGGAAAGCGATATAATCAGACACATCGAAAAGGAAGTAGATAAGGCTCTCTTAGCTTCAGCTTTGGCCCAGTTAACTGGGCGCGAGAAAAGGATCATGGAGCTGCGCTTTGGTCTAAACAGTGAACGGGAACTCACTCAACGGGAAGTGGCGGAACTATTGGGTATCTCCCAATCCTATATATCCCGCCTTGAGAAGAAGATCTTGAAGAAACTGCGGAGAGAAATGAAGAAGATGGAATAAAAAAAGGCCCACACGGGCCTTTTTTACTGAGGTTAGATCCATTCTGCCTATTTTTTTCGCAAAAATGCAGGTATGTCCAGCTCATCGCCGGCGAAGGGACGAATATCCAGTTCTTTCGAAATGGAATATGTATCCTGACGGCTAGGAGCATCGAAGCCTGTGGCGATTACTGTAACGCGCACCGCATCGCCTAGGGATTCGTCAATGACGGCACCAAAGATAACATTGGCGTCCGGGTCCGCTGCCTGGGAGATAATCTCAGCAGCTTCGTTAACTTCAAAAAGACCCATGCTCGAACTTCCCGTCAAGCTCAACAGAACACCCTTAGCGCCTTCAATGGAAGCTTCCAAGAGGGGACTGCTGATGGCCTGTTCTGCCGCCTTGACAGCCCGATCTTCTCCGCTCGCCTGACCGATTCCCATTAAGGCAGATCCAGCGTTAGTCATGATGGTCCGCACATCGGCAAAGTCCAGGTTAATCAGGCCGGGCACTGTTATCAAGTCAGAAATGCCCTGGACACCCTGACGCAGTACATCGTCGGCTACCGCAAAGGCTTCCACCATGGAGGTACGCCGCTCTACTACCTGCAGGAGGCGATCATTGGGAATGGTAATTAAGGTATCGACCTTGCTCTTGAGAACCTCGATTCCGTTTTCTGCCTGATCCCTCCGCCGGCGTCCCTCAAAAGTAAAGGGCTTGGTAACAACGCCCACCGTGAGCGCTTGGAGTTCTTTAGCAATCTCAGCCACAACCGGTGCAGCCCCGGTGCCGGTACCTCCACCCATGCCTGCCGTAATGAAAACCATATCTGCCCCTTCCAAGGCAGCCTTAATCTCTTCCCGAGATTCTTCGGCAGAACGCTGTCCGATGCTTGGGTCAGAGCCGGCCCCTAGTCCCTTGGTCAGCTTTTCGCCCACTTGAATTTTAGTCTGGGCATTCGACATGTGCAGGGCTTGGGCATCTGTATTTAGTGCAATAAAATGAACACCTTTCAGTTCTGCCTCAATCATGCGGTTTACTGCGTTGCCCCCTGCACCTCCACAGCCAATGACTATTATGTTCGCATACTGAATGTTATCTAAATCAAACTCGAACATGGGATCCCCCTTCTCCACCAATCGATTAACATCGGTTTACTTTATTTTCCACACGCGAGCGCATTTGTCCTTCAACTGATAAAAAACTTACCTCGTAGTAACAACTGGATTGTTAGCTATCCGCAAATCGATTCTGGTCGCATGTTCACCGCGCTGCGCCAGATCAGCCAATATCCTCTCAAGCAGGAGAAACTTCTGCTCTAGGTCCACCGATGTCCCAATTAGGACTTCGGTACCAGCATCGGTGATAAAGGCGCGTTTGTCCCAGTTCCACTCTGCAAGATAGCCCATTAGATTGTCGGGAATGGAACTGATTAAGCGGGCGGTTGAAACCAGCTGTTCCGTTGATTCCACATTGATATTCGTTACCACAAGGAGGGAACCGTCTAACGTTCCTACCGGAGGAGGTAAGAGCCGTCCCTCCCCATCAAGGAGAAACCAACTTTGAGACGAAGAGAGCTGTGCTATGGGCTTTCTCTCCACAACATCAACTATGATGCGGTTAGGCCACCTCCAACGCACGTTAGCCGACACTATCCAGGGATGTTCGAGCAGTGCAGCCTTTAGTTCACGGGAATCGAGCCGCCAAACGTTGATGGGGGAGAATTCGAGGAAAGCATCCAATTGATGTGGCCTGAGATAGTTGAGGCTTGTCCACTCAATCTGGTCTGTTTCGAAAAAACTAGAATTGCAGAGCAAATAAAAGGCAACAACCACAGCCACAATTAAAACAGAGATAACACCTCTTCCTTCAGTCCGCATCCTTATCCTCTCCCGCCACCCTAACAATTCTCGCTCCCAATTGCCTTAGGTTCTCCTCGATCTTTTCGTATCCCCGATCCACGTGGTGAACGCCGCTAACAGTACTCCGTCCTTCCGCAGCTAAAGCGGCCAGAACCAGGGCTGCCCCTCCTCGCAAGTCCCCAGCCTGAAGCTCCGTCCCCCGCAGTGGGCTTGGCCCGTGAACTGTTAGTGCCCGCTCATTGACCTCCAACGCAGCGCCCATCCTCTTTAACTCAGCCGTATAACCAAACCGCTGGTCAAATACGGCTTCCACAAGCATACTACTGCCCTCAGCTTGCGTTGCCACCACCGCGATTTGGGGCTGGAGATCGGTGGGAAACCCCGGATAGGGCCCGGTCAGGATCCGAAATGGGTTGATCCGCTTGGGAGCTTCAATATCCACAGTGTCATTCCCTGCCTCAACTGCAACACCCATACTCCGCAGGACGTCCAGAAGAGCAGTCAGATGTGCGGGAATGACGTTCGTCAACTTACCCCTTCCGCCTGTGAGCAGAAAGGCCAATAAATAAGTGCCTGCTTCTATTCTGTCCGGAATAACCCTGCAGCTTGTGGAAGCCAAGCCTTCCACACCGTTTATCCTGATGACGCTTGTACCTGCGCCCTCAATTCGGGCTCCCATTTTATTCAGGAAAGATTGAATATCAATGATTTCCGGTTCTCTGGCGGCGTTACGGATGATCGTCTCACCCTTGGCCAAAGTGGCCGCCATCATTATGTTCTCAGTTGCACCTACACTGGGATAGCGGAAAGAGATGTCCGCGCCCTTGAGTCGCTCCGCAGTTGCCGTAATAAACTTGCCATTAACCTCAATCTCCGCACCCATCTTACGCAGACTGCTCAAATGAAGATCTAAGGGCCGGGTCCCAATTGCACAACCCCCGGGCATCACTACCCTAACCCACCCCAAACGAGCTAAGAGCGGTCCCATAACCTGCACGGAAGCACGCATGGATCTAGCGGGTTCCTCCGGAACACGACCGTGAAGGGATGAAACATTCAGTTCCAGGCGGTTATCACAGCGCTTAATCTTGACGCCCAAACCCGCCAAAACGCTAGCCATCGTCCTGACGTCTGTTATGTCAGGCACATCCTCTATCAGGAACTCTCCGCTCCCCAATAAGGCTGCGGCCATCAGCTTTAGTGCCGAGTTTTTCGCTCCGTTTATTCTCACGGTTCCGCGCAAACTGTGTTTACCTTCAACGATTAACATGCCCATCGTATCACCTCTACCCCGTATGCTACCGTTTATAATATGCCGAGTGGGGTATTCGGTGAAAACCGCAGTCTATGGGCCTATTCCAACTCACACTTAGCGCTTGCAGCTTAGTCGGGACACTGACGCGAAATGTTCAGGAGGATACCGATACCTGCCAAACTAACCAGAAGGGAGGAACCCCCATGGCTGATAAAGGGCAGAGGTATCCCGGTGACAGGCAGCGACCCGGTGACGACACCAATATTGAGCAAGGCCTGGAATGCAATCATAGCAGTAATACCTATCGCCAGCAGGCTCCCATACAAATCCGGCGCCCGCATCGCTACGCGCAAACCACGCCAACCAATTACGAAGAATAGGACTAACACAGCGATTCCACCTAAGAAACCCAATTCTTCACAGAGGATGGCAAAAATGAAGTCGGTATGGTGTTCAGGCAGGTAGGAAAATTTCTGCCTGCTGCTGCCCAAGCCCAAACCGAACAATCCGCCAGAACCTATGGCCAGTAGGGATTGGATCACGTTCCATCCGGTGTTGGTAGGGTCTGCCCAAGGGTTCAAAAAGGCAAAAAAGCGCCTCATACGGTATTCCTTCGTAAATACCAAATAGACCAAAGCGGGAACGGACATCAGCCCAACCAGCACTAGCTGCCCCAGATGAGCACCTCCGGCGAAAATCATAAGCATAACCGTGAACAGGAGGGCAACACCCGTGCCAAAGTCTGGTTCCAGTAGAATAAGGACAAACTGAATCCCCGTCAGAACGAGCAGCGGCAGCAGTCCCTGGAAAAACTTCCGGGTGTTTTCCCTCTTTGTGGAGAGGTAAACGGCCGCGTAATTAACCATTATCAACTTAGTCAGTTCGGAGGGCTGGAGATTGAAGCCAAAGACCCGTATCCATCTGGCCACGCCTGACGCATCCCTACCCACGAAAAGAACAACTACCAACAGTACATAGGAGACTACCAGTCCTGGCAGGGCAAGGGGTTTGAAGACGTGGTAGTCCAACCTCATCAGTAAGAACATGAAGATCAGGCCAACTGCGGCGAAGACTGCCTGTCTTTGGAAATAGAAGTAGGGATTACCGAATTGGGATAGGCCCATCACGTAAGAAGCACTAAAAACCATGACCAGTCCAAGTCCAAGCAGAATGATAACCGCTCCAAAAATCAGATAGTCTGGTTTGCCCTCTTTTGTGAACATGTCTGTCGCCCCCTCCCTAATTCATATGCCGTTAGAGAAAAGCCAACAACCCCACGGCTGCAAAAAGAACTGCAGTTAACACAAAGCGGATCATAACAGTCGTTTCGGCTAGGCCCGTTTCTTCAAAATGGTGATGGAGGGGAGCCATCCGGAAAACGCGCCCACCGCGAGTAAGGCGGAAATACGCGACCTGAATGATAACTGACAAAGTCTCAATCACATAGAGGGCACCAATAATGGGCAGGTAAAGGGTGGTCTTAGTTAAAATTGCAATTGCGGCTAAGGCTGCCCCTAAGCCAAAGGAACCGGTATCACCCATAATAATCCGCGCAGGCGGGGCGTTAAACCATAGAAAGCCAAGACAACCGCCCACCAACGCGCCAGTTACCACCGTTAGATCGTAGTAACCTAAAAGGAAGGCAATAAGGCCAAAAGCAGTCATGCTCACAGCCACTGACGTTGTGGCCAGCCCGTCGAGTCCATCAGTCAAATTGACCGCATTCACCGTCCCCACCAGAACAAATACTGTCACGGGAACGTAGAGCCAGACGGGTAGTTCCAAGGTGTTCGTTGAGAAGGGGATCAGGAAATCAGTACCCACCCTAGCGGAGGCGTAGAGGGCGATTAGGAGCCCCAAGCCAAACTGGGCAACCAACTTCTCCCGGGCACGCAGACCCAGCGAACGTTTGGCCACTACCTTGATGTAGTCGTCTAGAAAACCAACTACCGCGAAACCCACGATGGCAAAGAGCATGATAATCTGATTATCAGTCAGGGGATAGAAGAATACTGTAGCAACTACAAGTGCGATTACGATCATAATGCCGCCCATGGTTGGCGTACCCGATTTAGTCAGGTGGGTCTTGGGCCCATCCTCCCGGACGCGCTGTCCCGCCCGTAAGCGGTGCAGATAGGAGATTAACCACGGACCGATTAGCAGTGAAACAAAAAAGGCAACAAGTGCACTAACAAATGGAGCAGCAGATGGAGCCACCTAACTCCCACCTTTCATCAGTTGATCCACAATCCGTTCAAACTTCAGGCCGCGAGACGCCTTAATTAAGACTAAATCATCTTCTGAGGCCTCAAAGCCCGTCGCCAGGAAGTCCTCTACCGTCGCGAAAACCTGTCCCGTACCTGCTCCCTCCTGCATGAGCGGAGCATACTCGCCGATAAAAAACAACTGGGTCGCCGATCTTTTCGCGTATGCCCCAATGTCCAGATGGGCCTCTTCGGCCATATCTCCCAACTCCAGCATGTCTCCCAAAATTGCGATTCGCTGACCCGAACAGTACATATGAGCCAGCGTATCCAAGGCCACCTTCATGGAAGCGGGACTTGCGTTATAACTGTCATTGAGGACAACAATGCCATCGGGTGTACGCTGTACCTCGAGGCGCATGGCGCTTAACGTCAAATCTGCCAATGCCTCTGCCCCTGCCTGAAGGGTAACACCAAAACGCGCGCCAACCGCCAGTGCAGCACAGGCATTCCAAACATTGTGTACCCCGGGCACGGCCAGCGTCACCTGGGCCTCCTGCCCTTCGTAGCGCACATTAAAGCTGGGACGGCCCTCCAAATCAATGGCGATGCCACTGGCAACCAAATCGTTGGCGGCATCTAGACCGTAGTAAATAATCTTACCCTTGAAAGAACGGGCCTGGCCGCGCACGGAGGGATCATCACCATTGAGGATTGCTACTCCATCCTCATCCAGAGCCTCAAGCAGTTCGCCTTTCGCTTGGGCCACATTGCCCATGCTGCCTAGAAGTTCTAGGTGGACCGGCCCAATGTTGGTAATAACTCCGAGATCCGGCGGACAGATTTCGGTCAGTCTCTTGATTTGACCGAGCCCACGCATACCCATTTCTGCAACTAACACTTCATCTCCCTCGCCCACACCCAGCACCGTTAGGGGCACACCAATTTCATTGTTGTAATTCCCCTGTGTACTGTGGACCGCGTAGCGCGAGCGCAAAACCTGGGCGATCATGTCCTTGGTAGAGGTTTTTCCGTTGCTACCTGTAACCGCTACAACCGGTATGTCCCGTTCAGCTAGATAGGCGGTGGCGAAATTCTGCAGACCCAGCAGGGGATCATCCACCACAATTAGCCCAGGCTGGTCAGAAAAACCCTTCCTGACCATAGCAAAACCGCCTTTTGCCAGCACATCAGACACGAACTCATGTCCATCCCTTTTTTCTCCAACTAAGGCTACAAACAAACTACCGGCCGTTGCCAGTCTGCTGTCAATCGTGATCTGCTCAACAACACCTGAGCCGATAGCTTCTCCACCTGAGAACTTCGCAATCTGTTCGAGTGTTAGGGGACGCATTATTACTTCAGCTCCTTAATTGCGGCCCTGACCTCTTCCCCATCGTCGAAATGAATCCGCCCATCGGCGAACTCCTGATACGTCTCATGGCCTTTCCCCGCAATGATCACCAAATCGTCTGGGGAAGCCATATTAATCGCTGTGCGGATGGCGGCTCTACGATCCAAGACCACCATGTGCTCAGCAGGGGAATCAACTGTCAGGAGACCTGTTTCGATCTGGGAGCAAATCTCAGCCGGGTCTTCACTGCGCGGATTATCCGAGGTGATAATCACCACATCTGCCAACCGACCGGCGGCAGCACCCATCAGGGGGCGTTTAGCCCTATCCCGATCGCCCCCCGCTCCAAACACTAAAAATAACCGCCCGTGGGAAACAAGTGCCCGGGCAGTTTGTAGGATGTTTTCTAAGCCAGCCGGCGTATGGGCATAATCCACAATCACATTCAAACCCGCGGCATTCTCGATCCGCTCAAAGCGACCTGGTACTCCCGATAACCCTTCCAAGCCTGCCTTGATTGCATTCAGGTCAACACCCAGCCCAAAGGCCAGCGCTGCTGCACCTAGGGAGTTTAACACGTTGAAATAACCCGTGAGTCGCAAATCGATCGAGGTTTGCCCCTCCTTACTCTTCAGTATATAAGAAACACCCGATTTTTCCAACTCTATCTTTTCCGCTGTAACGTCTGCAGCCTGCTCCACACCGTAGCTGATCACGTCTCCGCCCGTTCTGGCGGCCAACTCTCTGCCCCACCGCTCATCATAGTTTAAGGCAGCCGTTCCCTTGAGGTTGTCGAACAGTTTCGCCTTGGCCAAGAAATAATCATCTAAGTCAGAATGGAAATCGAGGTGATCCTGGGACAAGTTAGTGAAGAGGGCACCATCAAAATCTATATCATCTGTACGGTGCAGAGCCAGCGCATGGGAAGAAACCTCTAGGATGGCCACTTCGATACCCTCAGAAACCATTTCGCTCAACATGCGCTGGAGACTTAAAGCATCCGGTGTTGTACGTACCGCTTCTTCGGTCCGATCACCAATGCGAACTTCGATAGTGCCGATTACACCTACCCGGTAGCCGGCAGCATTAAAAATAGACCGTAAGAAATATGTGCTTGTTGTTTTGCCATTCGTGCCGGTTACACCCAGAACACGCAGTTTTCTACTGGGATGACCGTAGAAGTTAGCACTGATCCGGCTCAGGGCAATACGTGTAGAGCCAACTTTGACCTGAGGAATATCAAGGTCGGGAATCCAGCGTTCTACTACTACCGCTGCAGCACCCCGTTGTTGAGCATCATGGACAAACCTATGCCCATCCACTTGATAACCTGAAATGGCAACAAATAAATCACCAGGCTGTACCCGGCGCGAATCACAGGCCAGCCCCGAAATACCACAGGGACTTCCGCGAAGCTCCCAATCCAAGCCAAGCAGCACCTTTTCCAAATGCATCTTCGTCCTCCTCATCGCGAAACTAGCGCGCCGTCCCAACCGCGGAGACGCTTTGGGGAGCCCGCTTTTTCACACCAAGATGGTTCAAACTCTCCTCCATTATCTCCTTGAAGACAGGTGCTCCCAGCACACCTCCGTATGCCGCTTCAACCTTGGGATTGTATAAAACAACCAGCCCAGCTACACGCGGATCATCCACTGGAGCAAAACCTACAAACGAAGCGATCCGTTCATCTCCGTAGCCACCACCCTCTGGCACTTGAGCGGTACCTGTCTTACCTGCCACAAAATAGCCTGGGATATCAGCACGGCTGCCATTGCCGTTTACCACTACAGAGCGCAGCATTTCGCTGATTACGGCGGCAGTATATGCACTCACAGGCGGAGGGCCAATGGGCTCCGGTTCTATTACTTCGATCAGTTTCCCTTGGCTGTCCCGGATTTCCTTCACAAAATGGGGTCTCATGACTTGGCCACCGTTGGCGATACCGCACACTGCGGTCAAAAGTTGAAGAGGAGTGACTGCAATCCCCTGTCCAAAGCCTATGTTAGCCCATTGCAGCAGCTCAGTGGGGGAGTCGGTCGGCCGAATGACGGTACCCGCGATTTCACCTGGGAAATCTACGCCCAACCTCCCGCCAAAACCAAAGCCGCGGATATAGGAATAAAAGGCGTGGGGTCCCATTTCCACCGACAGCTTGGCGAAAACGATATTATCCGAACGTTCTACCGCTTCCAGGAAGGAAATCTGGCCACGAGCCTGGCCGTCCGAATTGCGGACCCGGCCACCGCCAATCTCCCAGTAAAGTTCGCTGTTGAAAATACGGGCGCTGTCTGTGATATGGAGGTCCACACCGGCGGCAGCGGTGACAAACTTAAAGGTAGATCCGGGTTCATACTGGTCGGTGATGGCAACGTTTCTCCGCTGGCTAATCGGTACCTTTTGATAATTATTCGGATCAAAGGTGGGATATATGGCGTTAGCCAAAACCTCGCCTGTGCGAGGATCCATCATCAGCAGAAGTCCACGGTCGCTCTGACTGGAGAGAACCGCATCCCTTATGATCAGTTCCGCATTGTACTGAATTACCGAATCGATTGTAAGGACAATGTCTTTGCCTGCCTCGGGAGGAATATAGTTCAGCGCTCCCCCAGGTATACTACGCTGGGAAGCGTCCCGCTCCGCGACGACCTTGCCGGGCACTCCCCGTAGGATCTCATCGTAGTAATACTCTATTCCCTCCAAACCTTGATTATCCGATCCTGCGATCCCAAGAACATGGGCTGCCAATGACCCTTGGGGATAATACCGCTGGGGACGCTCGACCAAATATATCCCGGGCAGTGCCAGGGAACGGACAGCCTTTGCCGTATCTGGATCCAAACCACGGGCAAGCCATACACTCCCCGTCTCCCGACTACGCAGAAGGCGTACTAGCTCACTTTCGGAGACAGACAAATAAGGAGCCAATTTCCGCGCTGTCCCCTGCACATCCTGAATGACTTCAGGAAGCGCGTACACCGCATCAGCTCCAATACTGACTGCCAATACCTTGTAATCCCTATCGAGAATCAGCCCTCTCCGAGCATCTACTGTCTGAGGGCGCATACGTTGGGCCTCTGCCCTCTGGGCGTATTCCTGTCCGCGAAAGACTTGGAGATAAAATAAACGAACTACAGCAAGCAGACAGACTAAGGACAACAGCGCGAATATGGCTATTGTCCGTCTGATCCGTGATTTATTTGCGTCGTAACGTGCCAGCTTCAACTCCTCCCAACGGAAAAGCCTTGTTCAGCCAAGTAGTCAAAGAAGCTAAGAACCCAGGGGAATCTGCCGACGATTCCTGAGCCAGCCAGCGTCCCTGTCCGTCACTATCCACCTCTTGCAGCTGATCTACAACCAGACTGATGGACAATTCCGGGTCAATCATACCCAGCTCCCTACGGGCAATTTCTTCGATCTTAGGCAGGCTGCGTTCAGCTTCTAAATGGAGCATTAAGTAATCATTCTGCTGTTCGAGCTCTTTTACCTGCTGTTGAAGATAACCTAATTCAACGTTGAGATGATATGAGGTTATCTGCTGCTGTAGGTAAAGAACCGAAACAACCACACAGCAGGCCGCCACCAGGAAGATCTTCAGCGTAGCAGGCATACGCCTGGTTTTTGCCTCACGCTGGGAACTTATTACCTCGCTGGGCTCTTCTGTATATTCCGGATAAGGATTGATTAACTGTCTAGCACCGGACATCTTCTCGCATCCTCCCTAAAGCTTTTCTAAGACCCTTAGCTTGGCACTTCTGCTCCTGGGGTTATCCTCCAACTCTTCCTGCGATGGCAGGAGGGGGCCCCTGGTTACTAGGCGCCCCTGCGGTGTCCTACCGCAGACACATACGGGAAAATCGGGGGGGCAGATACACTTACCCAACATTTCCTGGAAAAAGTTCTTAACTATCCTGTCCTCCAAGGAGTGAAAGGTAATTACGGCCAGCCGCCCCTGGGCTGCCAGTACTTCCACCGCCTGCTCCAATCCTTGTTGAAGCGCATTGAGTTCGTCATTGACCGCTATGCGCAGTGCTTGAAATGTTCTCCGGGCTGGATGGGGTCCAGTGGCCCGGGCTTTGGCGGGAATAGCCCGCTTGATTAGATCTACTAGTTCACCTGTGGTTTCCAGTGGTGCCCGTTTCCTCTCCCGTACAATAAAGTCGCTGATACGGGAAGCCCAACGTTCTTCACCATACATTTTGATTATTTTCGTCAACTCTTCAGCGCTATACGTATTGACAATTGTTTTGGCATCAATGGGCTGGTTCGGGTCCATCCTCATATCAAGGGGCGCGTCCTGTTGGTAACTGAAACCCCTATCCGCATCGTCAAGCTGCGGCGAGGATACTCCAATATCCATCAGAACGCCGTCCACTTTCCCAATCCCAAGCCCGTCCAAGATTCGCTCCAAGTTGCGGAAATTGTCCTGGACTAAAGTGACTTGACCGGTGTAGGCCGCTAGCCGCAGACTCGCCCGCTCAAGCGCTTGGGGATCCTGGTCAATGCCGATCAGCCTAACCGTTGGCTCTGCTGCCAGTATGGCAGTACTGTGACCCGCTGCACCGAGGGTACAGTCCACGTATATCCCGTTCGGCTTTAGATTCAAATGTTCTATTGTCTCCCGCAGTAAAACCGGCTGATGGGAGAATTTCATGTCGCTCATCCTTCGATGGTTAAATGCCCAAATCCACTATGTTTTCAGCAATATCTTCAAAGGACTCTTCCGCTGCACTCACATAGGTTTCCCAATTTTCCTTACTCCAGATCTCAATTCGGCTGGAAACACCAATCACCACCGCGTCCTTCTCAATCGATGCAAACTCCCGCAGGTTAGCGGGAAGATTGATGCGGCCCTGTTTATCCATTTCACACTCGGTTGCTCCCGAGAAAAGAAAACGAACAAACTGCCGAGCACCGCCTTTGGTCAGTGGCAGCGTCTTTAGCTTGGTTTCTAGAGCTTCCCATTCTTCAGCGGGGAATAAGAAGAGACAGTTGTCAAGTCCGCGCGTAATAACCGCGCCTACCCCCAATTCTTCCCGGAACTTGGCAGGGATAATTAGGCGTCCCTTGCTATCTAGGCTGTGGTGGTATTCGCCCATGAACATCCCCTACACATCCTTTCCGGTAAATATCCCCCCCACTTTCCCCCACTCACTACCACTTTGATGACTTCATTCGCCCATTTGGCGTTAATTCCTCCCAAAAAAGGAAAATTTTACATAAAAAAATCCGGATACCAGAAGTATCCGGAAAGAATCCTGATCTGAGTGAACCTGTAAGCCGAGTTCTGTCGAGGATGATCATCTATCTAGGATTTCAGTTACCTGAAACCTCATGCGGTTAACCCGGAAGTCAAACGAGGCGAGCAACCTCTTCTCCCCTATTTAACCTTGCTTCGGATGGGGTTTACCTAGCCGGTTAGTCACCTAACCGCTGGTGAGCTCTTACCTCACCTTTTCAGCCTTACCCCCGGCCCATGGCCGGTGGCGGTTTGTCTCTGTGGCACTAGCCTTGGGGTTGCCCCCACTGGGCGTTACCCAGCATCCTGCTCTGCGAAGCTCGGACTTTCCTCAAGGGTATAGACCCTCGCGATCACCCGGTTCACTCAGTGTATTCTAAGTATAACACATCTCTAGGCCTTTTTGAACTGGAAAGGATCTACACCACGTTCTTCAATGACCCTTATCCCCGGTAAGCAACTGCGCAGATAACGGGCCGTCTCCCTCACCATGATCTGCTCTGTGGCGAAATGTCCCGCATCTAGAACGCCCAGACCCAAAGCTTCCGCATCAAGGGCAGCGTGGTAATCCACATCACCAGTGATCAAAACGTCTGCCCCTGCCCCTTTTGCTTGAGCAGCATAATCCCCACCAGAACCGCCTACCACCGCTGCCCTCTTTACTGGTCGGGCAGGATCGCCAATCATCCTGATAGGCCTATGCCATAACTCAGACAGCCTTTGAGCCAGCCCCCCCAGGGTGGTAGCTGAAATGTCACCGATTCGTCCCAGGCCCGCTCCTTCCGTCAAATCAGGGAGTAGAACCTCAACGTCCTTTAACCCCACTTCCTGAGCGAGCCATTTGTTCAAACCATCCGAGGCACGATCTAAATTGGTGTGGCAGGCATAAACTGCCAGGTCATGCCTTATTAGCCTTGCTAACAAGGCTCCGCTAGGTTCATCAGTCCTCAGACTCGTGAGTGGTCTGAAGATAACAGGATGGTGAGCAACTATCAGGTTTGATCCCTGTCCCAAGGCCGCGTCCACGACCTCATTGGTGACGCTCAGGGTCACCAATACACTAGATACGGGTTTGTCGCTCCGTCCAACCAGCAGGCCCACATTATCCCAATCGTATGCGCACTCAAGGGGAGCCAACGTCTCCATGGCACAGCACACATCTTGGATCAAATACATAGCATAACCTCCTAAGAAACGGAATACACCAAAACTTCTAAAGCCAGTGGATTGCTTGCAGTGTTCTTCCTTCTCTCCGAAAAAAGAAAGAGCCGTTAATCGGCTCCTGGTCGGTGTTTTGATGGTGGACCCCCTGGGGATCGAACCCAGGACCAACGGATTATGAGTCCGCTGCTCTAACCGCTGAGCTAGGGGTCCAGTACTTTTAAATTATAAGAGAGTGAGGTCCATTTGTCAAGACCAGTTACCCAGGAACTGCCTACTGTTCCAGGAAGTCCTTGAGCTTCTTACTGCGACTTGGATGACGCAGCTTACGCAGGGCTTTCGCCTCAATCTGCCTGATCCGCTCACGAGTAACACCAAAGACTTGGCCAACCTCTTCCAGAGTCCTCCCCCGACCATCATCTAGGCCAAACCTAAGCCTCAACACCTGCTGTTCTCTAGGAGTTAAAGACTCTAAGACCTCTCCCAACTGTTCCTGGAGCATGGTGAAGGCAGCTGCCTCGTCGGGGGCAGTCGCTTCTTGATCTTCGATAAAATCTCCCAGATGACTGTCTTCCTCTTCCCCGATGGGAGTTTCGAGGGATACAGGCTCCTGAGCTATTTTCATTATCTCCCGCACCCGTTCCACCGAGAGATCCATTTCTTCTGCAATCTCTTCAGGTGTGGGTGCTCTGCCCAATTCCTGCAACAACTGACGGGAAACCCTAGTCAGCTTATTGATTGTTTCCACCATATGCACGGGAATACGAATTGTCCGTGCCTGATCCGCAATAGCCCTGGTAATTGCTTGGCGAATCCACCATGTAGCATAAGTGCTGAACTTGAACCCTTTGCGGTAATCGAATTTTTCCACAGCCTTAATCAGACCAAGGTTGCCTTCCTGAATCAAGTCCAGAAAATGCATACCGCGACCAACGTAGCGTTTAGCGATGCTCACAACCAACCGGAGGTTAGCCTCTGCCAACTCCCGCTTCGCCGCCTCATCACCTGCTTCGATCCGCTTAGCCAGTTCAACTTCTTCTTCCGCTACCAATAAAGGAACTCGTCCGATCTCCTTGAGATACATACGGACAGGATCATCCAAACTGATGCCGTCCGGAACCGACAGGTCGAATTCGTCTTCTTCACCTTCTTCGACCTCTACAACGTCATCATCGCCATCTTCATCATCTTCAGGTTGGGAGATGACATCAATGCCAAAAGAAGCAAAGCTTTCATATATCTCATCTATCTGTTCGGGAAGGAGTTCAACATCCTGGAGACTATCCATAATCTCCTGGTAGGTGACCACACCCCGTCTTTTCGCCCTAGCCAGTAGTTCATTTACCGCTTCGATATTTATCACTTCTCTATTGCTCAAGCCTAACACCCTCCCTTCTTCCTACTTTTCAGGGAATCTCGCGTAAAATTTGGTGATATTCTCTGATTAATCTATACAGTTCCATACGTGTATCAAAACCTCTACTATCATTCTCCAAAGCAGAAAGCTTTTCCTCCATCAATTCCAATCTTCGTCTCCGCAAGATAAGTAGAAAAGAATGCAAATAATCATCCCAACTGCCCAAAGGGTCTTCCAGACTACACAACTGGGCGATGAGTTCGGAACCTGACTCATCCGCAGGCTGGTTTTGAGAGATGGCTGCAAAAAGTTTACGGTAATCGGGATGCTGGAAATCAGCGGCTGTAACGCCGGTTTCCAACAGATCGGATAAAACACTGGGTTTCAGGAGCAGAAACCGAATGATTTCCCTTTCCGCCAGCTGCTCTTCCCGATCTTTCCGGGCTGTTACAGACACACCTCTGACATTATATCTATTCTGCACGGGACGGGGGGAATCTATTCCCATCTTTTGGTTTATCTCTGCAGTCAGGGACGCTTCTGAGACGTCTAGCCTCTGGGCAACGTAGCGCAGATACTCCTCCCGTTCCACAGCATTATCCATCTGGATCAATATCTGAACAAGTTCGTTAGACGCGTTCACTTTTCCTTCTCGTGTTGTTATGTCATGTTCTGAAATAATCTGTTCGATCTGGTATTCACGGAAGGGTACAGCCGAACTGAGCCAATGATCGACCTGTTCAGCAGTGTGGGTACGTACAAATGTATCCGGATCCTGATCAGATCCCAACCTGGCCACCATCACCTGCAGCTGGTTTTTGTGCAGGATTTCCAAGCCGTTCAACGTGGCACGCTGTCCAGCCGTATCACCGTCGAAGGCGATCACTGCCTGCTTGCAAAATCTACCCAGCATCCGGGCATGTCTCGGTGTAAAGGCTGTACCAAGGCTAGCCACAACGTTCTCTTTACCAACTGAAAACAAGGCAATAAGATCGGTATATCCCTCAACAACGATCGCCTGGTCCTGCTGCTTGATGGCATCCTTCGACCAATTCAAACCGTACAGAACAGAGCTTTTATCAAAAACAGGGGTCTGGGTAGTGTTCAAGTACTTGGGCTGGCGGGGATCGAGACTTCGACCTCCAAAGCCGATAAAACGACCAAGATGGTCGCAGATGGGAAACATAATCCGGTTGCGGAAGCGGTCGATGTAGCCCTGTCGCCCCGGTGCAATAAGCCCAGCTTCTTCCGCCAACTTCAAATCAATGTCCTGTGACTCGAGAAATCGGACTAAGCCATCCCAGCCGGGCTGGGCGTAGCCTAGGAAAAACTCCCGGGCCAATTCCTGCGTGATTCCCCTCTCAGCAAGATAACGCCGGGCTGCCTCTCCTGCGTCCTGCCGGAGGGCACGGTAATAGTACCTGGCAGCTGTGGCGTTGATCTTCCTCAACTGTTCCCGCTTTTCTTCCCTTTGCTTGTCCCGGGTGGATTGGGCTGGTACGGGAATACCCCGCTCCTCCGCAATCAATGTAACAGCCTCCGGGAAGGTCACATGCTGCGTTTCCATGATAAAGTTGAAGACGTTTCCACCGCGATTGCAGCCAAAACAGTGGAAAAACTGTTTTTCCGGGTTTACGGTAAAGGAAGGGGTCTTCTCATCGTGAAAAGGACACAGGCCCACAAAATTGCGGCCGGTCTGCCTCAATTCCACCGTCCTGCCAATCACTTCTACTATATCCACCGACGATTTTACCCGATCAATCCATTCATCGGGAAAACGCATGAGGCCCTTCACCACCTTGCCTTGATCAAGAAAAAGAAACCCACACTGCATAGTATGGGTTTCCCCATGGGGGAGGTTTTTCCTCCCTCCCCCTTTGTTTAGCTTATCGGTTCAGTTTAGCGAGGGTTGCGGATGTTGGCCTGAGCGGCTGCCAGCCGTGCAATGGGCACACGGTAAGGCGAGCAGCTTACGTAGTCCAATCCAACCTTGTGGAAGAACTCGATGGAAGCCGGGTCACCGCCGTGCTCACCACAGACACCAATCTTGAGACTGGGGTTAGTGGAGCGGCCTTTTTCCACACCGATCTTCACCAAACTGCCAATACCGGTCTGGTCTAAGCTCTGGAACGGATCCCTCTCCAGGATTCCCTGCTCAACATAGGAAGGCAGGAACGTACCTGCGTCGTCGCGGCTGAAACCAAAGCCCATCTGGGTCAGGTCATTGGTACCGAAGGAGAAGAAGCCAGCCTCTTCAGCGATCTGATCAGCCACCAAGCATGCCCGAGGAATCTCGATCATGGTACCGACGAGATACTCAAATTCAACACCGGTTTCCTTCATTACTGCCTTGGCCACATCGATAACGATCTTCTTCGTAATCTGCAGCTCTTGGACAGTACCCACCAACGGAATCATTACTTCCGGTAAAACGGTGGTGCCTTCTTTGGCCAGCTCTGCAACTGCCTCAAAGATGGCCCGAGCCTGCATAGCATAAATCTCAGGATAAGTAACACCCAAACGGCAGCCGCGATGCCCGAGCATGGGGTTGATCTCTTCCAGCGATTCGATGCGGGCTTTCATTGCCTCAACGGAGAGGCCCATGGAGTCTGCCAATCTTTCGATGGTCGCCTGATCCTGCGGTACAAATTCATGCAGCGGAGGATCGAGGAGACGGATGGTCACCGGCAGGCCTTTCATCGTTTTGAAAATGCCGATAAAGTCATCGCGCTGGTAGGGAAGGATTTTCGCCAATGCCTCTTCCCTGCCCTCTTTGTCGCTAGCAAAGATCATCTGACGCACAGCGTTAATGCGGTCACCCTCAAAGAACATGTGCTCAGTACGGGTCAAACCAATACCCTCAGCGCCAAAGTCCAAAGCGGTCTGGGCGTCTTGGGGTGTGTCTGCGTTGGTTCTGATTCCCAGTGCTCTATACTCATCGGCCCAGGACATGAGCGTTCCGAAGTTGCCGCCCACCTGAGCTTCAACCATAGGTACCTGACCGACGATTACTTCACCGGTTGTACCGTTCAGCGTAATCCAGTCCCCTTCTTTCAGGACGGTACTGCCGAATGTGAGAGTCTTATCTGTTTCACTGATCTGAGCAGCGGAACAGCCGGCTACACAGCACTTACCCATACCACGGGCAACTACCGCAGCGTGGGAGGTCATGCCGCCCCGGGCAGTGAGGATACCCTCAGCAACGTCCATACCGCCAATGTCCTCTGGCGATGTCTCGTTGCGGACAAGGATAACGGTTTCGCCCCGCTCGGCCCATACTTCTGCTTCCTCAGCCGTAAACACAATGCGGCCAGCAGCAGCACCCGGAGAAGCGGGCAGGCCCGTGGCGATTGCTTCGTATTTAACGTCAGGATCGATCATGGGATGGAGAAGCTGGTCTAGCTGGGCAGGATCTACCCGCAGCACAGCAGTCTGCTTGTCGATTAAGCCTTCTTCTACCATCTCTACAGCCATGCGCACAGCAGCCGCTGCGGTACGTTTGCCGGCTCTGGTCTGCAGCATCCAGAGTTTACCTTCTTGGATGGTAAACTCCACGTCTTGCATTTCACGGTAGTGATTCTCAAGCTTCTTATAGATATCTACCAGTTCCTGATAGACTTCAGGCATTTCTTCTGCCAGATCTGCGATGGGATGGGGTGTGCGGATACCCGCTACAACGTCTTCACCCTGGGCGTTCATGAGATACTCGCCGTAAAAGACGTTTTCACCGGTGGCAGGATCACGTGTAAAGGCAACGCCTGTACCGGAGTTGTCACCCATGTTACCAAAGACCATCGTCTGAACGTTTACAGCTGTACCCCAATCATGGGGAATGTGGTTGATCTGACGATAACGAATAGCCCTGGGGGTATTCCAAGACCTGAAGACTGCATCGATGGCACCCCTGAGCTGTTCGAACGGTTCGGACGGGAAAAGTTCCCCGGCACTGCTCTTGATAATCTCCTTGTATTCAGCTACCAGTTCTTGCAGGGCTTCTACGGACAGTTCGTTGTCCAGTTGCACACCCTGCTCTTCCCGCTTCTTGGCCAATGCTGTTTCGAAGAGGTCATGGTCAACACCCATGACAACGTCGCCGTACATCTGGATAAAACGACGGTAAGAGTCCCAAGCAAAACGTGGGTTGTTGGACTTTTTAGCCAATGCTTCAACCGTTACGTCGTTGAGACCCAAGTTTAAAACAGTATCCATCATACCGGGCATGGAGACTCTGGCACCAGACCTAACAGACACCAAGAGAGGGTTCTCTTTGTCGCCAAACTTAGCACCCATTGTCTCCTCAAGGCGAGCAATATTCTCCTTAACCTGGTCTTCCAAGCCTTCTACCCACTGCTCATTGTTGCTGTAGAACTCAACACAAGCCTCCGTTGTAATGGTGAATCCAGGTGGGACCGGAATCCCGATTGCTACCATTTCAGCAAGGTTTGCGCCTTTTCCGCCGACAAGATTCCGTTCGGATTCTTGACCGTCAGTCTGGCCGCCGCCGAAAAAGTAGACCCATTTTTTCGTACTCATCAAACATCCTCCTTCTATCGTTGAATTGCGCAGTTACTGTCATGATGTTCATAGCTGAACATTCAGTTACTGTTGTGATGTGAGCAAAAATTACCAAACCACATATTCTGGACTGGCTCCCATTCTCCTCCTGTAACGATTTTTCTTTACCTATTGACAACAATTTGCTTGAAATCGCCGTAAGCGGCGTATAAAGCCAGTGCTGCTTGGAGAAGTGCCAAACGATTGCTGCGGATTTGAAGGTCTTCATCCATAATCATTACATCGGTGAAGAAACGGTCGATGGGAGCTCTGAAATCGGCCAGCGCACGTAAATAACCGGAATAATCTCCTTCCGCCATTTTCGCCTCACAGCGCCCTTTGATCTCTGTCATAGCCTGATAAAACTCTTGATCGGCAGCCTGCATTACAGCTTGGTTGAGTTCAGTCCCCTCTGCTTTGCGTGCTAAGTTCTCAACCCGATCAAAACCGGTTATTAGATTATCAAACTGTGGGGTTACCCTAAACTCAGCCAGGGACTTAACCCTTTTCTGCAGTTCAGAGAGGCGGTCCTCCCCTGAGGCCAGCACTGCGTCGACCAAATCATAGGCATAGCCCTGGTCCAGCAGCAAGACCCGGAGGCGTGCCCGGAAAAACTCGAGCAGCTCCATTTTAGCTTCTTCACTCAGCTGAACTCCAAACTTGGCATATTCTGCCCCAACCAGGTCGATAACTGAACCCAGCGCTAGACACTGGCCGTTCAAAAGGATCTGTACAACACCCTGGGCTTGACGACGTAGGGCAAAGGGGTCCTGGGAACCTGTGGGTATCTTGCCAAGGGCAAAGTAACCAACCAGCGTATCGAACTTATCCGCTAAACTGACCACTATGCCCGCGGGAGTCTGGGGTAAGTCGTCTCCAGCAAAGCGAGGTAGATAATGTTCCCTAATGCCTACGGCCACATCAGGCTCCTCCCCCTGCAAAAGGGCGTATTTCTCCCCCATTACTCCCTGCAGTTCGGGAAATTCATTCACCATCTGTGTGACCAGGTCAGCCTTAGACAGCTTCGCAGTGCGGAGAATGGCCTCGGTGTGCTGGGAAAACCCCAACAGACGAGTGAGTCCCGCACTGATCGCCTCAATTCTTGCCACCTTGTCTCCCATGGAACCAAGGCCCTCTTGGAACACGACATTCTCCAGTTTTGCCACGTTATCAGCTAGCGGCGTATTCTGGTCTTCGTCATAGAAGAAACGGGCATCGGCTAGACGTGCCGAGAGGACCTTCTCGTTACCTGCGATTACCGTTTCAAGATGGTTATCAGCTCCGTTGCGTATGCCGATAAAACCGGGCAGAAGACCGCCGTCCCCGTCCTCTAAGGGGAAATAACGCTGGTGACTCTTCATGGTCATTTCCAAAACTTCTGAGGGCAGCTCCAAATACTCCTCAGCAAATCGGCCGCAGAAAGCGGTTGGGTACTCAACCAAGTTCAGTACTTCGTCCAATAAGTCCCCATCCTCAGTCACAACCGCATTTTTCTCTTTGGCCAACTCTACGATTTGGCGTCGAATCAATTCCTTTCGCTCTGTCATATCTGCCAGCACATACCCATCCTTGAGGGAAGGTGAATAGTCCGCGGGCTTGGACACAACGATGGGACCCTGACTGAGCTGACGGTGCCCGAAAGTAATACGGTCAGCCCGAACCGGACCAACTTCAAGGGGAATTACTTCTTCGCCTAAAAGGCAGACAATCCAGCGCAGGGGCCGAGCAAAACGCAGATCATAGTCTCCCCACCGCATGTTTTTGGGAAAATGGAGATTGGCGATTATATCTTCCAGGAGAGGCTTGATTAAGGCTGAGGTCTGTTTGCCTTTGACTTCCTTCTTAATATAGACGTAATCCGCTCCCTGGAACTCCTTGATAAAGACAGCATCCGCTTCCACACCTTGAGAACGCAAGAATCCCTGCCCTGCTTTTGTGAGCTGCCCTTCTGTGTCGTAGGCTATGTTCTTGGGCGGTCCCTTTACTTCCAGCACCTGATCTTCCTGCTGCAGCTGAAGATCCTTGATCAGAACTGCCAACCGGCGAGGCGTACCATAGAGGGACACTTCTCCGTGGGCAAGGCGTTCCTTTTCCAACCCAGCTTGGATCGTCTGGGAAAGGGCATTCAACGTACTCTGCACAAAGCGTGCCGGCAGTTCTTCAAAACCTAATTCCAAAAGAAAATCCTGCATTTATGAGCGCCCCTTCTGTAATAATGGATAACCTAACTGCTCCCTACTGGCCAGATAACCCTGGGCTGCCTGGCGGGCTAACGCCCGCACTCTAGCTATATACCGCGTCCGCTCACTCACACTGATAGCACCCCTGGCATCGAGCAGATTGAAAACGTGGGAGCACTTTAGGACATAATCGTATCCGGGCAGGACAAGTCCCGCGTCAATTAGGCGACTTGCCTCTTCCTCGTACAGATCAAACAGCGTAAACAGTTTCTCCGGAGTGGAGGCCTCGAAGTTGAAACGGGAAAACTCAACCTCTGCCTGGTGAAAAACGTCGCCGTAGGTGATATCCCCAACCCACTTCAGATCAAACATACTGTCCACGCCTTGAATGAACATGGCTAGACGCTCTACGCCATAGGTGATTTCAGCTGCTACCGGACGGACGTCAATACCGCCCACCTGCTGAAAATAGGTGAACTGGGTAATTTCCATCCCGTCCAGCCACACTTCCCAACCCAATCCCCACGCGCCTAATGTCGGTGATTCCCAGTCATCCTCAACAAAACGCACATCGTGCTTGAGAAGGTCAATGCCCAAGGCCTCTAAACTGCCGAGGTAAAGCTCCTGTACGTCATCGGGCGAGGGCTTTAAGATAACCTGATACTGATAATAATGCTGAGTCCTGTTGGGGTTCTCGCCGTAACGGCCATCGGTTGGCCTGCGGCTTGGTTGTACGTAAGCAACCCGCCACGGTTCTGGCCCCAGCGCCCGCAAAAAAGTGGCTGGTGACATCGTCCCAGCCCCTACCTCCAGATCATAGGGCTGATAAATGATACAACCCTGTTCAGCCCAGTATCGTTCCAACCTAAAGATCATTTCCTGAAGATTCAATGCCGTCCACCCCACTCGCCTTAAAAAACCCTTCGTCCCCTTTGCAAGGGACGAAAGGTCTCTTTAGAGGAATTCCATCGATCTAACCTATCTCCTATTTTATATCAAATTAACCACTAATTGTCAATCAGTGTTTCACCCAGCGTATCTGCGACGGGCCGCTCTTTGCGCAGATGAACGGAACAACGAGTGAGCGCACAGGCCGCTGCACCTAACAGGGCCAATTTGGGTGCCAATACTGCTCCCACTACCCCCGCTGTCACAGGCAGCTCCGCCACCGTATCTCCTTTCGCCTTAATCACAATCGCGGTCCTGTTCCCCTCATCGATCACGCTCTTGATTTTGCTCATGAACTGGTTACCCTGCCTACTTTTCTCCGCTTCATAATCGGATAAAGCCTGAAGGATACTCCAGTCAGCCTGCTCAAGTAGGTTCCTGGCCGCTTCGAATCCAAGTCCGGTTCGGTAACGTACTTCGTCGATTTTTTCCAGATAGCCCAACTCATCGTTCATCCTTTTCACCTCCCGAAGGTTGTTCAGCCGGCGGCAATACCTGCAGCGTCTCCAAAAAGTCCAAGGACTTCAAAGGATATTCTAGCCTAAAGTCAACATACTTACGCATTAACCGCCGCATTTCTTCAATATTATTGGCCGCAGGATGCAAAATACTGAGCCGGGAAAGGTCCCACTCCAAGAGACGTTTCATAAGTTCCCATGTTCCCCGGCTTAACGTGTTGCTTCCCGGGAACTGGCCTACACAGCTGGGACAAAGTGTTCCGCCGCGCTCGGTAAAGAAAATCCTTTCCTGCAGTTCTCCCCGGCAGTTTAAGCAGCTATACAACTCTGGTTCATAACCCAATTCACGCATCAGGCGAATCTCAAACGCACGCACCGCCACTGCGAAACGCCCTTCCTCTCCCCAAGCGAGGGTGCTTGCCAAAAGGGGGAAAAGGGTGTCCGTTGGGTCCTCTTCGGCGGTAAGGGCGTCCACAAGCTCGGTGACATAGGAAGCATAGGCCATTTTTTCAAGGTCTTCCCTCAAAGCCTGGCGACTGTGGATGATCTCGGCCTGGCCGATGTTGTGAAGGTTTTTGCCTTGAAAAATAAGATACCGACCATGGGTAAATACCTGAGTGGGACTGAGCAGCCTATTTCTGATCCGCCTCGCCCCACGGGCGGTGGCGTTTAGTTTACCTTGTTCCTTAGTATACAGCGTTACCAGGCGATCGGCCTCTCCTAAATCGCGTACACGCAGCACTATTCCTTCTGTCCGCCAAGTTGTCACTCAGTTCACCCACCCAATTCTTCCGGCATTACACTTATTAAGTACTCGTAACCCAAGGGCGTTATGCAGCGTCCCCGGGCAGTGCGCTGGAGAAAACCTAGTTGGATCAAAAACGGCTCGTAAACGTCTTCGATCGTGTCGGCCTCTTCGCCAACGGCAGCAGCCAGACTGTCGACCCCTACCGGGCCTCCGCCAAAGGCACGCTGGATCGTTAGGAGGATATAGCGGTCCAGTTGATCCAATCCATTAGCATCTATTTCGAAAAGGTTGAGGGCCTCTTTCGCTACATCATGGGTAATCACATTATCGGCCCGAACCTGGGCAAAGTCCCTAACTCTCTTGAGGAGACGGTTGGCCACGCGGGGCGTACCCCTGGAGCGCTTGGCGATCTCAAGTGCACCGGCAGGCTCAATGTCGACCGCAAGAATTCCAGCAGCCCGTTCCACAATGGCCTGCAGTTCTTCCTCTTCATACAGCTCCAGTCGGCTCATAACTCCGAACCTATCCCGCAGTGGAGATGTGAGCATACCCGCCCGGGTGGTTGCCCCCACTAAAGTAAACGGAGGCAGATCGATTCTCACAGAACGGGCACCCGGCCCTTTACCGATCACAATGTCCACCACAAAATCCTCCATGGCCGGATAGAGAACCTCTTCAACCGTCCGATTCAGTCGGTGGATTTCATCAATAAAAAGGACGTCTTGGGCCTGCATACTGGTGAGAATGGCCACCAAATCCCCCTGCCTCTCTATGGCCGGGCCTGAGGTGGTGTGAATACCTACGCCCATCTCCGTTGCGATAATGTACGCTAAGCTTGTTTTACCCAATCCCGGGGGACCATAAAGCAGCACGTGATCTAAAGGCTCTCCCCTCTGCTTGGCGGCAGTGATGAAAAGTTCCATATGTTCCTTAACCTTGCGCTGACCTACGTATTCGGCAAGCGTTCGCGGACGCAGTGATGTCTCCACGTCCCAATCCTCTGGCCGCCGCCAGCTCGTTACAAGGCGGTCTGTTTCCAATTCCCTTCACCCCTTTAACGGCTGTTGCTGGCCAGGGCCAGCTTCAGCAGTTCCTGCAGATCGTCATTGTCCGTCAACTTGTCCTTGGCGCTTTTTACCATATGTAACGCTTCGGCCTGACTGTAACCAAGTGCTATCAGTGCGTCAACCGCATCATCCACGATATCTGTCCGGGTCGCGGCGGGCTCGTGTTCTGCCTGAACCCAAACTGGGTCCTTGAATTTATCCTTTAACTCCAGCAAAATGCGTTCCGCCGTCTTTTTGCCAATACCGGGCAGGCTGGTCAAAACACTGAGCTGCCGTTCCTGGACAGCCCGGATAAATTCACTGGGCCCAATACTGGAGAGCATCCCGATCGCTTTTTTCGGGCCTATACCTGAAATGCTGATGATTTCTCGAAAAAGGCTCCGTTCTTCCAGGGAAGAAAAGCCGTAAAGCACCATGGCATCATCCTGGACGTGCAGATAGGTATGGATGAAAAGCTCCTCCATTAGGGGTGGAAGCAAACGGAGAACCGCAGCTGTCACCATAACCTCATAGCCTATACCGCCAACGTCGATGACAACGCTTTTCGCCTGTACATCGACTAAACTACCCCTCAACGATACGATCACTGCGATCTCCCCCAATTGTGCGAATTATAGCTGTGGCACAGACATATGGCTAATGCATCCGTTACATCATCGGGTTTTGGGACTTCAGCCAGGCCCAAGAGGGTCCTGACCATGTAGGCTACCTGTTCCTTCCCAGCCCTACCATAGCCCGTAACCGCCATTTTCACCTGCAGAGGTGTGTATTCTGCTATCATCAAATCGCTGTGGGCGGCAGCAAGCATGGCCACCCCCCGGGCTTGTCCAACCGCGAGGGCACTGGCAACGTTTCTGTTGAAAAACAGCTCTTCCAGGGCCACGCAGTCTGGCTCAAACTCTGCAATCAACTGGCGAATACCCTCATAAATGGTACTCAAACGGACTGCTGTATCCTCCGATGCCGTGGTGCGGATAGCGCCGTACCCCAATACTGTATGCCTGTTATTTTGAGCCCTTATCACACCATACCCAGTAATTGCAGTACCGGGATCTATGCCTAGAATAATCATCAAACCACTTCCTTGCCGAATGTGTATTCGACATGGACTGAATCAAGTCCTTGCTGTACAGACCGCATAAAAAAACCCCATGCCACACAAGTGGATGAGGTTGACCATTTCCAGCAACTGCTGCAATCGGGGTAGCGAAAACAGCCTATAGGCCACAACAAAACTCACTATAAAAAAGAACAAGGCAACTAAGACCAAACCGACAACCCTGCGCAAGGCACTCCCCCCTCATCAGGTTATTATTTCCAGGCCCGCGCAGAGTATGCCTATTTATGCCATAATTTCGTGATTCGTGTACACTTCCTGGACCTCATCTAGCTCTTCCAGGAGGTCGACAAGATTCTCAATCTTCTCGCCAGCGTCAGCATCTATGGACACCGTGTTTTCGGGAATAAAGCTGATTTCAGCACCCAAAAACTCCAGTCCAGCCTCTTCCAGTTCAGTCTTGATCCGGTTGAACTCACTGGGATCCGTATGGATCTCGATGACATCCCCTTCGCTAACAACGTCATCGGCACCGGCCTCCAAGGCCAAGAGCATCACTTCGTCTTCATCCACCTTTTTCCGTTCCACAACCAAAAGACCTTTGCGCTCAAACATCCAAGCTACACAGCCACTTTCACCCAGATTGCCGCCGTACTTAGCAAAACGATGGCGAAGTTCCCCTGCTGTACGATTGCGGTTATCAGTTAAGGTATATAACAGGACAGCCACTCCGTTGGGCCCGTATCCTTCATAGAAAACCTCTGAATAGGTAGCGCCATCAAGCCCGCCAATTCCCCTGGCGATTGCCCGTTCAATGTTGTCATTGGGCATGTTGGCCGCCCGGGCAGCGTCAATAGCCAGGCGTAAACGGAAGTTGGACTCGGGATCCGATCCCCCTTCCTTCACCGCCACTGTGATCTGGCGGCCCAGTTTTGTGAACATCTGGCCTCTTTTAGCATCCTCTTTTGCCTTTTTATGTTTAATATTAGACCATTTGGAATGCCCTGCCATTGTGCAACACCCCCTCGTGTCTTGCCTTCATTTTAGCATAGGCGTCCTTTCTGCACAAGGATTACCTAAAGGGGGAAAGTCTGACAGCATTCCGTATCGCGCCAAAGAGCAGGGCCTGTAGTCCCAAGATTGCTATTACCAGTACACCTGGTGCCACCAGACCGGTAATGAGAAGAAAATCGAACGCTCCATGGAGAAAGGCAGCCACAATCAGGCTGAGCAAAGCAGCTGCCCAAGGTTTCGGAGCCATTTTGGCCAAACCGAGAAAATAGCCGCCTAGGCCAGAAAAGGCAATGTGCGCCAAGGTTGAAACGGTGGCCCTAAGGGGCGCGATAGCCAGACCAAAGGAAGTGATGTAGAGGACATTTTCCACTACAGAAAAGCCAATGGCGGCAGCTGCGGCATAAATAATTCCGTCCATGGGCTCGTTGAACTCAGAGGTCCTAAAAGCGCTGAGGATTACAGCGAGTAATTTGCACAGCTCTTCCCCCAGGCCAACTACTAGAAACGAAAGGAAAACCTGCATTGCAAGGGAATTGGAAGCTGAAAACAAATCAGTGAAGGGCGCTTCCCAAATCAGAGCAGGCACTACGGATATGGCGCCAGCCGCAGTAGTCAAGAGAAGGCGCCAAACAGGTTCTTTCTCCCACACATCGTATCGGTTGAAATACCAGAGCCAAAATGCACCGGGCAGCAGCGAAGCAAGGACGATCAACAAACGGTTATCACCGGCCCTCGGGGCGATCTTGTTTGGTCTTTTCTGTTTCAGCCTCGTTTACCGGCTCCGCTGTGAACCGCTCACGCTGACAGGCACCGCAGGGTGTCGAATCTGCAAACGAGTTGCTATCCTCCGTTGAGATCAGTTGATTACAGTAGGGACATTTTTCCGCCATTTTACTACCTCCTACCCTTAAGATGTACCCCATTTTCATTTTTATTAGGGAATTTTGAGGAGGAAAGCGGCGTTCTAGCCAGAAAGTGTGTGTTAAGAGAATGAAAAGGGAGGGTTTAGAGTTGAAACTTGGCGAACTTCTACGTAGTGGCGATTGGAAGAGCGAAAAACACGTCCCGGTTATTACCGCACCGGAACGCGTTAAGGCGGACGAACCCTTTGACATCCGGGTTGGTATTGGCGAAGGTGAGCCCCATCCTAACACCACAGAACACCATATCCGCTGGATAAAACTTCTTTTTGAACCTAAGGAAGGCTTCACTTTTGAGCTGGCCGATGTCCAGTTCACCGCGCATGGCGAGGGCTTAAAGGGAGCGAACGCAGGCCCGGTGTACACGGAGCCCTTTGCCAACGTGAGGGTTCGGCTGAAGGAGTCCGGAACGCTCCTGGCCCTCAGCTACTGCAATATCCATGGGCTGTGGGAAAGCAGCCAAGCAATTGAGGTCGAGTAATTAGGCACATAAAGAAGGGCGGATCCCGTGGGATTCCGCCCTTCTTTTTATAAGGCCGTTTCTTCTATTACCCGCAGCACATTTCCCGTTCCATCCACAAGTTCAGACTGGCGCATCGTGCTGGTGAATTCTTCCTTCTTTTCCTCCAGCAGGTCCAATTTGGCCAGCAGCGCAGCAAAAGTGAGTTCTTCCTCCTGGAGTACCAGACTGAATCCCTGTTTTGCAAAGGAGTTGGCATTGTGAATCTGGTCTCCCCTGCTCGCCTGGCGAGACAAGGGTATGAGGAGATGTGGTTTAGCTAGGGCGAGCAGTTCAAAAATGGCATTGGCTCCGGCCCGGGAAACAACGAAATCTGCTGCGGCAAACAAATCGGGCAGTTCTTCGTTGGCGTATTCCAGTTGATAGTAGCGGGTATTCTTCAGTGCGGGATCGAGGTTACCCCTACCACAGAGGTGGATGATCTGATACTTCTCAGTCAGCTCAGTCAAATTGAGCCTGATTATTTCATTTAGCACAGCTGAACCTAGGCTGCCCCCCATCACCATTAGGGTGGGGATATCTTCTACAAAACGGCAGCGGCTCAGCCCAGCCTGGCGCGAACCTTCCGTTATCTCCCTGCGAATAGGCGTTCCGGTTACAATCGCCTCGCCAGAAACGGAGTTTTTCGTTTCGGGAAAAGTTAAGCAGAGGCTTTTGGCAAAGGGTTTGCTGATCCGGTTAGCCAAACCTAAAGAAAAATCGGACTCGTGCAGAACAACTGGGATGCGCAGCATCCATGCAGCGATTGTAACCGGAACTGCTACAAAGCCGCCTTTGCTGAACACGACCTGTGGCCGAATTTTGCGCAGGATCCGCAGCGAATCAACAATACCCTTTACCACACGAAAGGGGTCGCTGAAGTTCTTCAGATCAAAATAACGCCTAAACTTACCGGCGCTGATGGGGTAATAGGGCAGTTTATCGCCCACAAGTTCCCTTTCTATGCCATCCTTAGTTCCTATATAGTGGATCTCCCAGCCAGACGCCTGCAGCTGGGGCAGTAGGGCAAAATGGGGCATAACATGGCCGGCGGTACCGCCGCCTGTTAGTACTATTTTTTTCACGGTGTTCCCTCCCGGTATGAAGCAGGTATTTGGGCAGATAACAGGAATATTAGTTGTTACACACAATTGCGAGGTGATAGAGATGCGCCCAATTGCTTTCAGTATTGGTTCTCTAGATATTTATTGGTACGGAATCTTGATGGCTTCCACCTTTGTGGCCGCCTACTGCATCGTCCGCTACCTGGCCCGACATCATAAGCTGAATGTGTCGGTGATTGAAGATCTGTTCTTTGTTGGTGCTTTCACAGGCTTGATCGGCAGTCGCGTGGGCGCAATCCTACCCGATCTGCCCTACTACATCGCCAATCCGGTAGATATCTTCGCCAGGGGCGGCATGGCCTCCCATGGCGCTATCATAGCCATCATGATCGTGGGGCATTTTTATGTCCGTAAACATAAACTCAACTACTGGCAGATTTCCGATCTGGCGGCCCCCATCCTCCCCGTAGGGCACATTTTCATCCGGCTGGGCAACTTCCTAAGCGGTGAATTGTACGGTCCGCCCACCGATCTGCCTTGGGGAGTTACGTTCCCGGGAATGACCCAAGCGGTCCATCCCAGTCAGCTGTATGAAGTAGCAGCAGCCTTAATCATCCTGCCCTTTGCCTGGAAATGGGCGAAAAAACCCCGCTACCACGGCTATGCCTTTCTGAGGGTGCTCTTTCTCCACTCTCTAGTACGCTTTTTCCTAGACTTCATTCGGCAACACAGCGCGCTGTATGGTCCGTTTGTACTCACTCAGCTGATAGCCTTAGCAATCTGCCTGATCACCCTCCCGATTATCATTGTCCTGGATAGACGTCATCGTAACGGCAAGACCAAATTCCCCCCCGCCGCATCTAAATCGTGATAGGGAGCGAAATACCAGGTAGGTACCGAACCGATAAACACTTCCTCTACAATTGGTACCTGGGTTGATACGAGAATTTCTTCTGACTTGAGGGGAACGGCAACCCGCATAGTAACCTGAATATCCAGGAGCACTCGGTGCCACGTCTGGTTGATGCCGGCACTCTCAAAACTGGCAACGGGTGTTGTTGTTAAACCACCCACGGGAATCATTCTCACCGGAATGCCGGGCCCCCACGATGCTAGGAAGTCTAAGCCGGTCAACTGGCCCAAGGGAATAGGGAATACCTCCTCCCCTATATTGTTTAATGTTTGGAGGATTTTGTGGGTGGCTTGACTGCTCACCCTGTTGATTTCACCCATATCATACTGCACAGCCCTAATGTTATCATCGCCATCGCGGATGAAATGGGTATAGGTTGTGCTGCTCATTGTAACTGCCATAATCTCTTCCACAGCAACGTTGATGGCCCTGGTAGCAATGCTCTGGGCCCTAGTTTCGGCCCAGACGTGCAATACGGGAGATAAACGCTGTTCTACTATCATCAGGGCCAGTACAACAAACAATACCAAGGCAAATAGGGATATACGGAGATAAACCCGCCAGCGAGGGACCGGGTTTTTCTTCCACTGCCAGTTTACCATGAAAGAATCCTCCTCACAAGTGAAAGGCAGTGAAGCCCACAAACGCAGATAATTTCCCGAACTTTATGTTATAATAAACAATGAATTACTCTCCGGGGGTGTCCTCGTGGCTAAAAAAGGAAAGAAAAATACGGTACTCTTATACATCTTAATAATATTTGGCGCCACTCTCTTTGGAGCAGCCACAGGCGTCTTTTCCGCTTACTTAAAAAGTGCCCCAGACCTAGATCAGGTGAACATCCATCAAGACTTCACTACTTACATCTATGACGTCAACGGCAAGCTAATCACCGATTTGTATAGAGAAAACCGCATTCCGGTAGACATCACAGAACTACCCGATCACGTAAAAAACGCCGTGGTGGCCATTGAAGACGATCAATTCTACAACCACCACGGCATAAACTTTATTGCCTTCGGGCGGGCCATTTTAGTGAACCTGCGGGAACGCAGCTTTGCCCAGGGCGGCGGCACGATTACGATGCAGCTTGCCCGTAACGTGTTTCTAACCCAGAAAAAGACGATCATGCGCAAACTGGAGGAGTTTCTCTGGGCGGTGCAGATCGAACGGAAATACTCCAAGGATGAGATCCTTGAGGCATACATGAATGAGTTTTACCTCAACCATGGCGCCTACGGCATCGAAGCGGGCGCCCGCACGTATTTCGGCAAATCTGCCAAGGACCTTACGGTGGCTGAGGCAGCTCTGTTGGCTGGGGTAATTCGCTGGCCAACCCGCTATTCTCCCTTCGTCAACCCTGATATTGCCCTGGAGCGGCGTAATTTCGTGCTCAGGCGTATGGAGGAAGTAGGCTTTTTGACGGCGGAGGAAGCTGCGGAGGCCAAGGCTGAACCGATCGTTTTGGCCGAACGGCAGCAGCGCGTTGTTCGGGCCAGCTACTTCGTTGACTACGTCACGCAGCAGCTGGTAGAACGTTACGGTGAAGCGGCGGTGTTTGGCGGCGGCCTACACGTGTATACCACCCTCGATCTTGATATGCAGTTAGCTGCGGAAAAAGTACTCAAGGATGGTCTACCGGTGAATCAAGATCATGACGGACCCTTAACCCAACCCCAGGGTGCAGTTGTGGCCTTAGTGCCCCAGACAGGCGAGATCAGGGTTATGGTTGGCGGACGGGGTGAGGATCGTTTCAACCGTGCCACCCAGGCACTGCGCTCCCCGGGTTCGGCAATCAAGGTATTCCTTTATACTGCCGCTATTGACCTGGGGATCACAGCCGCAGATGTTTATGTGGATGAACCAACGGACTTTGAGGTGCCCTCGGGCGAGATTTGGAGCCCGCAAAACTATTATGAGACATTCGCAGGCCCGGTTACTATCCGCGAAGCAATTGAGGACTCCCTCAACGTAATTGCAGCTCAAGTTGCAGCCGAAATCGGGCCACAGACCATTATTGAGTACGGCAAGAAAATGGGTATTACAACGTTTGTTGAACAGGGTAGAGTCAACGATGTGGGCCTGGCTCCCCTTGCTCTGGGCGGTATGACTAAGGGGGTCTCCCCCCTGGAACTGGCCACAGCCTACGGCGTTTTAGCCAACCAGGGCATTAAGACTGAGCCCTTCGCCATCTTAAAGGTGACCGATTCTTACGGTCGGGTGTTGGAGGAGCATCAGGTCAAACAGACGGTTGTCCTCAGCGAACAGACCAGTTACCTGATGACTGACCTATTGCGGGGTGTAATTGAACGGGGAACGGGCAAAAATGCCAATATTGGCCGGCCTGCAGCCGGTAAAACCGGTACACACTCCGATTATCAGGATGGTTGGTTTGTGGGATATACGCCTGACCTGGTGTCAGTTGTCTGGTTTGGCGAAGATATTCCCCGGCGCATGGTTTACAGGGGAGTTCGCTACGGTTCTTGGAATGCGGCAACACTCTGGGCCCAGTTCATGCGGGAAGCTTTGAAGGACACACCGGTGAAGGATTTCCCCAAACCCACAGGCTTGGTTGAGGGCATCCTCATCGATACGAAGACGGGACTGTTGGTTAAGGACGGCTGCGATCTACCTGCGGACGAAACGAGACGTGAAATCTTCATCCAGGGCACTGAGCCCACGGAGTATTCCCCTCGCTGTTCCAGGCCCTGGTGGCAGAGCCTTCCCTTCTTACCCGGTAGATAACACAAACCACGGAGGGTATGAGACATGATTACTTTTGATTACCTATGGAAAGAATGGATTCTGCCATTTATCCACGCGGCCTTCTGGGCAGCCTTGATTATTATCTTCGTCGTTCAGTCTTTTCGAGTAGACGGGATATCTATGGAAAATACGCTCTATGATGGTGAACGCATATTCGTAGAAAAGGTATCATACCGTTTTCGGGAACCGCGGCGGGGCGAAATCATTGTCTTGAAGGCACCCGCTGGAAAACTGATCAAGCGCGTCATTGCCGTTGGTGGAGATGTGATTCAGGAGCGGAGCGGCGTGATTTACATCAACGGCGTACCCCAAGAGGAAGAATACGTCACCCACAAAACCAACATGAACTGGGGTCCCATTATAGTACCCGAAGGCCATGTGTGGGTAATGGGTGATAACCGCCCCCGCAGTGATGACAGCCGAGGCAGCGTAGGATTTCTCTCAACCGCAGATATTGTGGGCCGAGCAATAGTTCGTTACTGGCCCCTTAATCGGGTGGGGAGCATCTACTGAAACTAGAGAACAAAAAACGGGCCAACGGCCCGTTTTCTTCTTTAGCTGGGTAAACGCATTTCCACTACTGTCACGCCATGTCCACCTTGATTGGGGGCGGCGTAATAGGCGTCCCGCACATGGGGGTGGGAGCCTAAGTATCTCTGCACTGCCTCCCCTAACACCCCGGTACCCTTCCCATGGATAATCCGTACACGAGAAAGGGAAGACAGGACGACGTCATCAAGGTATTTATCAACCAGGGCTAAGCCCTCCTCCACCGTCTTGCCCCTGAGGTCAATTTCATCCCGGATTGAGCTGCTCTTACCTAATCGTCCGCGGCTGACCGGCTGCCTTTTAGCTTGCGATGCCGTCTTCTTGGCAGCCACGCGCTCCAGGTCTTCCACCTTAAGGGTTACCTTCATGATTCCCACCTGAACCTGCACTTCCCCACCGCTGGTCGGTGGCTCCAGCACAAAGCCGGTCTGCTTCAAACTCTTGACAAACACCTCTTCACCCTGTTTTAGATCGGTCGGTCCTGCTGCCTTGGGCTTCTGTTTCTGCTTCACAGTCAGCTGTTCCTGCCTAGCACTCAGCTCCTGCCTGTATGTCTTCACATGTTCCTCCAGCTCGGCAAGACCTTGCTGGCGGGCTTGCCCGAGGATCCAGTTCAGTTCGGCTTGGGTCTCCTTAATTAAGCGCTGAGCCTCCTGCCTTGCCTCATCCATGAGCTCCGCTCGCTTTTCCTCCAACTCCAACAGGCGTCTCGCGTAACGCTCCTTCAACTCCGTGTACTCTGCCTTATAACGCTCGGCGCTAGCCCGATCCCGCTCTGCCAGGCGTCTGTTCGATTCCATTTCGGCGATGATATCCTCCACCTTGACGTGATCAGAGGATAACAAGGCCTGGGCATGCTCCAAAATCTCCTCACCCAGTCCCAAGCGGCGCGAAATGGCAAAGGCATTGCTCTTACCTGGTATACCAACTGCCAAGCGATAGGTGGGTTGCAGCGTTTCTATGTCAAACTCGACGCTGGCGTTTTCTACTCCAGGATAACTGTAGGCGTAGCTTTTTAAAGCGGAGTAGTGGGTAGTGGCTACAGTACGTATGCCGCGCTGTCTTAAGTACTCCAAGATGGCGGTGGCCAAGGCCGCCCCTTCCGTTGGATCCGTTCCCGCTCCCAGTTCGTCTAAGAGAACCAGGGAGTTGGGGCCCAGCACTTTAAGGATCTCCACAATAGTGGTGAGATGGGATGAAAAGGTGCTCAGGCTCTGCTCAATACTCTGCTCATCGCCGATGTCCGCGTAAATCCCCTGGAAAACGGCTAGTTCCGAACCAGGATCAGCAGGAACATGCAGGCCTGCCTGGGCCATCAGGGAAAAAAGGCCTATAGTCTTCAACGTTACCGTTTTACCGCCTGTGTTAGGACCGGTGATAACCAATACATGGAAATCGTCTCCCAACCAAACATCTATGGGAACAACCTTGCCAGTAAGTAGGGGGTGTCTCCCCCGTTTTATGTTTATTCTCCCCTCAACGTTCATGGTCGGCTCTACGGCTTCTATCTTGCGGCTAAAACGGGCTCGAGCGAAGATGGTGTCCAGCTCTGTCAAAACCTCCAAGTTAGCACGGAGTTCGTCCACTTTTTCGCCCACCAGTCCGCTCAGGCGCTTTAAGATCCTTTCGATCTCCGCCTCTTCCTCCCGCTTCGCCACGTTGAGGTCGTTATTCATCTCCACCGAAAAGGCCGGTTCCATAAACAAAGTGGCCCCACTACCGGACTGATCGTGCACGATACCCTGGAAGCGATTGCGGTATTCACTGCGCACAGGCACAACGTATCTACCGTTGCGCACAGTAATTATGGGATCCTGGAGCACCTTCTGCATGCCCGGTGAATGGAGCAGTGCTTCTAGTCTATCCCGCAGCCGACTCTCCAGAGTACGCATTCTGCTTCGCAGCCTGGCGAGCTCAGGCGAAGCGTGGTCCCGCACGTAACCCTCCGGGTGGATACAGCGTTCTATCTCCTCTTTTAGTGTCCTAGCTGGAACCAGTGAACCTGCCAATTCGGAAACCGGCCCCGATTCTTCAGCAAAATATGTCTTCAGCTGTTCAACGCAGTACAGGAAATCAGCCAGTGACAGAAGCTGGTCAGTCTCTAGAATGCCTCCCAACCCTGCCTTACCCAGGGCTGCGCCAATATCAGTGGCACCGCCAAAGGGAGCGTCGCCGTAGGCGTTGATCAGGCGCACCGCATCGCTCGTTAGGGCGAGATGGTGTTTTATCTGTTCCAGGTCGGTAGAGGGCATCAGCCCTTCCAGCCGTGTTTTGCTCAACGAAAAACTGGCCTGGGACGCAACCATCTGGCGCACCTTCGGCCATTCCAATACTCTAAGGCTTTTTTCGTTCATGTTATACCACCACCACAGCTTACTTTAACGCTGTTCTGCAAAATAGTCTTCAATCCCGAGCAGAATTCCCCTTGCCACCTCCAGCCGGTAGCTGGGCTTGGCCAAAAGCTCCGCTTCCTGGGGATTGCTTACAAACCCGATCTCTACTAACGCGGCAGGGATGTTGGTGTTACGCAGGACATAGAAGCTGCTTCGCTTAACACCCAGATCGGCCGACTTGAGCTGTTTCACCAAGGACCGCTGTAGCGATTCTGCCAACAGGAGATCCTGGGGTTTGTAAAAATGCACCGATGTACCCCTAATTGAGGCATCATCGTTCCAATCATTATGCAGTGAAATATATACATCCCCTCCACTGCGGTTTGCAGTGGCAGTCCTAGCAGCCAGCGGCTCAACTTCCCCGGGCACATGGCGGTAACGCGTCATAACCACTTCGGCACCTGCTTCTTCCAGCATACCCTTTAGCTCCCAGGCAATGGCCAAGACATTCTCCGCTTCAGTAGTGGGCCCAACTCCTACAGAGCCGGGATCACTTCCGCCGTGACCAGGGTCCAAGACAATCACTTTGCCGGCCAAATTGGTTGGGCTCCAAAGAACTCCCCCACCGGAGCGGGGGACATTCTGGGCTGACCTGGGCAGACCGAAATCCGCCACGCCGGAAAAGAAGAGGAAAGCTAGCATCAAAACTGTGGCCCAGAGGCTGGAATACACCGTCATCTTTTTTCCCACTATCCTCTACCCCCTACTGCCTCTTATTCAGGCAGCAGGGCCCCATACCTTTAAGTAAATACAGGTGGTACTGGCAGGGCCAGTCAGAATGACCAAGAAAACCCCGCTGAACGCGGGGTCGGTTACAACAGCCAGTTGGGACGAACCCAGTTCTCGGGCCAATACTCATCCAGGTACTCAGAAACCAACGGGACCAGTGTGCCTACCCTTTGGGCAACGATGGACTCGGTCATGATCTGGTCCACAATACCGATTTGAAAGGAGCTGAATACCAAAAGGAGCACCATCACCACGAGGCCGACTTTGACCGCTCCAAAGGCAGCGCCACCAAGGTGATCAAGCACCGCAAAGGGTGTGAAACTTATGGCCTTTGCCCACAGGTTGCCGATCACGACCGCGAGCAGGGCAACTCCCATGAGTAGGGCAACAAAAGCAATCGCCTGGGCCTGCCAAGGCGTGAGTGGATATCTCTCGGTCAAAATCACAGCAACACTGCTGTAGCCGTGAAAAGCGATGACCAGAGCCACCACTGCTCCCAACAGGCTGAACAGTTCGCGCACCAATCCCTTTCGATAGCCTTTCAACAAACCGAGGATTGCAAACACTAAGACGGCCAGGTCAAGCCATTTGCCAATCAACCCCATCACCACTCTCACATCAGTCTGCTTCTTTCAACAGGGCCAACAGCTCCTCGTGCTCCTCCTTTAGTTGTTCCAATTCGTTAGCAATGTTCAAGGCCACTAAGATGGCCGCTTGGTGGCGAGGAAGTAATGGGTTGCTAGCATGCACTTCCTGCAAGCGGGCATCAATTGAAGCGGCCAACTGCTTGATGTAATCGGGAGCCGCGCTCCCTCTTACTATATGCTCCTCACCGAATATCTGGACTCGCACAGAGGTAATTTCCCGTTGTGAATTCATGCCCACCCCTCCCTCGCTACACAATTCTACTTCTAACAGCGTTTTCCTGCTATCTAATCCTCGCCCCAAAACGGCTCTCCAATCCTGCCAGACAGCGATCCATTATCTCCTTCACTTCTTCGTCAACCAAGGTCCGGTCAGCCTGGAAACGGCAGGAAAGGGCCACACTCTTCTTACCAGCGGGAATTGAGCCGCCTGCGTACACGTCAAACACCGTTACGCTGCGTAAGAGTTCGCCTCCCAGCTCCTGCAGGGAAGAAATGAGCTCACCTACCGGCTGTTTTTCATCCACTACGACAGCCAAATCCCTCTCAACCGCCGGGTATTTCGGCAGTTCTGAGAAAACCGGTACCGTTCGGAACAGGTCTAGACAATCTTCCAGCTTGATCTCGGCTGCATAGACGCGACCCGGGATGCGGAAATTGCGGACCACGGCAGGATGGACTTCACCGTAATAAGCGATTTCCCTACCTTGGTATTCAACAGTTCCCTGCCTACCTGGATGGAGGGAAGGATTACTACCCTTACCCCACCTCAGTTCAACGCAGGCTGGCAGGATCGCTTCTAGGATGCCCTTCAGATCATAGAAATCGAATTCAGCTTGTTCCAGAGCCCAATTGAGTGGATGCCTCTGGCCCCATAGGACAATTCCCAGGTGGAACTCTTCCCTAGGCTGTTCTTTGAGGGGAAGCTCCCCAAAGTAAACGGCACCTAGTTCAAACAGGGCTACCCTTGCCTGCTGCCTGCTGGCGTTGAGGCCAACGGCGTTCAAAAGTCCAGGCAGGAGGCTGTGACGCATTGCCACCAGATCTTCAGAGATTGGGTTCTGCAGCTGCAGCATTGGCTCACTCGGACGCAGTAAACGATCGTTGTTGTCTGCACGGCCAAAGCTGTAGCTGAGGGCTTCGCTAAGTCCAACACCCATTAGTTTCTCCCGCAGACTGTCCATTACATCCTGGCGGACGCTCTGCCCACCTGACTGGGCAGTGTCAGCCGGAAGCTCACTGGGTAGCTTATCAAGACCCCAAATACGAATAATTTCCTCAATCAGGTCCGCCTCCAGTTCCACATCACCCCGGTGGGTGGGAACCCTAACCTGCCAGACCGTCTCTTCGGCCTTGACAACTCCGAAACCCAATACAGTTAAAATACGTTCTATCTCTTGGACGGGTACAGTTATACCCAGCAATCTCTCCACCTGCTCAAGCCGTAGGTCAATCACTACGTCCTTCTCAGCCAGTGCACTTACATCAATGTGTCCGCTGTATACTTCAGCCTTGGCTAACTGCTGGAGAAGGTGGGCGGCTCGCTCACTGGCAAACAGGGTACCGTAGGGGTCTATCCCCTTTTCGAAGCGGGCAGATGATTCAGAGCTTAAGCCGAGGGTACGGCTTGTACGTCGAACAGACCAGGCTGCAAAGTTGGCCGTTTCCAAGAGAACCGTTTTTGTCCGTTCCGTGACCTCGCTGTCCAAACCACCCATTATGCCAGCTATGCACTTCGGGCCTTGGGCATCGCAGATCAGAAGCATATCTTCTGTTAGCTCTCGCTTTTCACCATCGAGGGTGACTATCGCCTCTTTGGGTTTTGCGGTGCGGACTACCAGGCGGTTTTCCGCAAGCTGGTCGTAATCGAAAGCATGCAGGGGCTGGCCCGTTTCCAGCATCACGTAATTGGTGATGTCCACCACATTGTTGATTGGCCGCATGCCCGCTGCCCGCAGCCGCATCTGCATCCAGATTGGAGACGGACCGATTTCTATTCCGTCCAAGAGCGCTGCAGTGTAACGGGGACAGAGCTCTGGACTTTCAACGGTAATGGATGTTTTTTCGGTGAGCGACACAGGCAGTACTTCGTACGTGACTGAGGGCAGTCTAAGAGAACCACCCGTTAGAGCGGCCACTTCCCTGGCGATTCCGATCATGCTCATACAGTCCGGTCGATTGGCGTATACAGACACATCCAAAATGACGTCATCTAAATCCAGAGCGGTTACCAGAGGTTCACCCACCTTCAGGTCGGAGGGAAGAACCCAAATGCCGGCATGATCCTCGCTGATACCAAGTTCGGATTCGGAACAGATCATGCCTTGGGAAACAACACCCCTGAGTTCCACAGTGGCGATCTCCATTCCCCCCGGCAGCACCGCACCTGGCAGAGCAACAGCCACTGTCTGCCCGGCTGCAACATTAGGTGCTCCGCAAACAATGCTGTAACCGCCCTTCTCACCCACATCGACGGTACAAACGGTGAGCCGATCCGCCTCGGGGTGGGGTACCGTTTCTTCCACATAGCCAACAAAAACGCCGTCTAGATCCGGTGCCAATGGCTTTAGGCCTTCCACTTCCAAACCGGCCATCGTTAAGCGATCGGCCAGTTCTTCCGGCGTCCAAGGTATATCTACATAATCTTGTAACCATTTGTAGCTTACTAACATGGTTGACCTCCTTACCCAGTGAACTGCTCTAGGAAACGAACATCATTTTCGAACAAAAGGCGGATGTCGTTGATCCCGTATTTCAACATGGCCAAGCGTTCCACTCCCACCCCAAAGGCAAAGCCGCTCACCTCGTCGGGGTCGTAGCCTACTTTCTCCAATACCCGGGGATCAACCATACCGCAGCCTAGGATCTCCAGCCAACCGGTGTCGCTGCACACACGACAGCCGCTGCCACCACAGATGATGCAGGAAACGTCCACTTCCGCACTGGGTTCGGTGAAGGGAAAATAGCTGGGCCGCAGTCTGATCTTTGTCTCTGAGCCAAACATACGCTCAGCAAAAAGCTGCAGCGTGCCTTTAAGATGGGCAAAGGTAATTCCTTTATCTACCACCAGCCCCTCGATCTGATGGAACATTGGGCTGTGGGTCACATCGTAATCGGCCCGGTATACCTTACCGGGAGCTAAGATTCGTACTGGCGGATCCTGTTTTTCCATGACCCGGATCTGGACAGGTGACGTTTGGCTGCGGAGCAGCAGCTCCCCTGTGAAGAAGAAGGTGTCCTGCATATCCCGGGCCGGGTGATCGGCCGGCACGTTCAAGGCCTCAAAGTTGTAGTAATCCAGTTCAACCTCTGGCCCCTCCACAATTTGATAGCCCATCTGAAGGAAGATCCCCTTAGTTTCGTTAATAATTCGAGTCACCGGATGCATAGTACCCCTGACCCTCTTGCGTCCAGGCAGGGAAATATCTAATTCTTCCGCCATGAGTCTACGCTCTTCTTCCTGGGCAAAGAGCTCCTTTTCCCGTTCAGTCAATGCGGCTTCGATCTCGTCTCGAATCTCATTTACCAGTTTTCCAAACCGGGGCCGTTCCTCCGGATCGAGTTTTCCCATACCCCTTAAAACTTGGGTCAACTGCCCCTTTCTGCCTAGAAACTTGACCCTCACCTCATTTAGTTCCTGCACGCTGGCGGCTTGGGCACACGCCTCGAGTGCCGCAGCGCGGATTTCTGCCGCTTGTTTCTGCATAGAATGGCCTCCTTTCGGCTGTATGTAAAAAAACTTCCTGCATCCTAACTATGTTAGGGACGCAAGAAGTCGCGTGGTACCACCCTAGTTGGCATTGCCCCAGTCGAGGCAAGCCCACTCTAATCCTGTAACGGAGGAATCCGGCAAGACCTACTGCTAGTTCAGTCCGCAGCTCGGGAGTGAATTCCTTCTGTTTTTCCACTCAGGAAGGCTTCCAGCCCAGGCCTTCCCTCTCTGCTAGTTCCACAGAAGTACGTTCTCCTTCATCGCATTTTCTTCAATTCGTACTTTCATTTCTGTTTAGTTCAACGCAGGTTTGGTTAACTCCAGCAACTGCCGATAAAGCAAATAAGCATTGATGGAACCGGTGCTAACAAAAATCCGCCAAACGATTTGTGGTGTTAAAACCATCGGTTAACCCCCAACACGTGCCTATAATATCGACATTATACCACAGAATCTGTATTGGTACAACGCCGCTGCCGCAAGATCTCGTAAAGCAGAACAGCGGATGCGGCAGAAGCATTTAGAGAATCTACTGGGCCAGCTAGCGGTATTTTCACCCTCAAATCAGCCTGTTCCCTAAAAGACTCATGCACACCTCTGGCCTCGTTGCCAATAACCACGGCCAAATCAGGTGGATACGCTACCGCCCAGAAATCCTCCGACTGGTGCAGATCTGCCACAACCAAGGCACTTCCGCTGCGTTTGAGCAGTTCGAGGGTGTGTCCTCGGGAAAAAACCCAATTGGGTAGATGGAAAATGGCCCCGGCGGTGGAACGAATTACCTTGGGATTGTACAGATCAACTGAACCTTCCACAACTACCAAGCCTGCCACTCCTGCCGCAACTGCAGTGCGGATCAATGTACCCATATTACCCGGATCTTGGATCTCGTCCGCAATCAAAACGGTCCCCCGGAATGAGACTGCGGGCCAAATAGGTTTGGATGCCACAGCGATAATACCCTGGGACGATACCGTATCGACAAGCTGGCTGAACACATCGACAGTACACTCCAAATGGGGTATACCCAAGTGCTGAATCTGTTCCAATAGGGCCGCACCTCGGGGAGATGCGAAAAGCCGCTCTGTGAACAACACTTTCTGAACCAGCCCAGTTGGCAGGGCCTCTTCCACTACCCTAACCCCTTCTAGACAGAACAGGTTCTCCTGATCTCGGTACTTTTTCTGCTGCAGGCGCTTGACCTGTTTGACCTGTTCGTTATGCCTGCTTGTGATCAGTATGGAATCCATGGGCACCCCCTAAAAAACAAACACCGGGAGGGAAACCCCGCCCGGTTCTACACAATTATTGTCTGGCAATGTCCACCAAATTAGCAAACGCTTCAGCGTCATGCACAGCAAGATCGGCCAGAACCTTACGGTTAACCTCTACACCGTTCCGTTTCAAGCCGGAAATAAAAGCACTGTATGACATACCGTTATTCCTCGCTGCAGCGTTGATCCGTGTAATCCACAGGCGGCGGAACTCACGTTTCTTAGCCTTCCGATCGCGGTAAGCATAGTTACCCGATTTCATAACAGCCTGTTTTGCTACACGATACTTTTTGCTTTTAGCGCCCCAATAACCCTTTGCCAATTTGAGGGTTCTCTTGCGGCGTTGGCGAGCTACATAACCACGCTTAACTCTAGCCATAATTTCTTCCTCCTAAATCTATTTGTAGGGCAAAAGCTCCTTAACCCGTTTAGCGTCGGGCTTACTCGCCACCTGCCCGTGTCTTAACTGTCTCTTGCGCTTTGCAGATTTCTTTTCCAGAATATGACTCTTATGGGAGCTGTACTTAATAACCTTACCTCCGCCTGTAACCTTGAAGCGTTTGGCTGCTCCCCTGTGTGACTTCATTTTGGCCACGTGCACTGCACCCCCTAATTCCTAGATTCCTGTTTATCTTTATCTACATCTGTTCTCGGGGCTAAAACGGAAATCATCTGTCGACCCTCTAATTTTGGTGGTCTTTCTACCACAGCCACTTCTTTCAGCTGGTCTGCCAACTGCTCCAGCTTGGCCCGGGCCAAATCAGAATGAACAATTTCCCTGCCCCGAAAACGTATTGAGACCTTTACTTTGTCACCAGCTTGCAGGAACTTCTCGGCTGCCCGGGACTTAACCTGAAAATCATGATCAGCAATTTTAGGACTCATACGAACTTCCTTGACATTGATCACTTTCTGTTTGCGCCTAGCAGCCTTTTCCCGTTTGCTCTGTTCATATCTATGTTTTCCATAGTCCATAATGCGGCAAACGGGAGGTTTGGCGTTCGGTGCAACCTCAACCAAATCTAAACCCCGGTCCCCAGCTACGTTTAAAGCATCTCGAGCACTCATGATTCCTAATTGGTCCCCGTTGACATCCACCACCCGCACTTCACGGGCCCGGATTTCATTGTTCACTCTTAACTCTCTGCTAATGGTGTCACCCCTCCAATAAGTTGAAATAACAAAAAAACGGACGGCACAAGCCACCCGTTCAACCCGAAAGGTCTACACAAAACAATCTATGCGCAAACACAAATGTGGGCAACCTTGTGAACACATCAGTTACAAGGTGAGAAGCGGTGGCTTCTGCTTGACGTATGAAGTATAACATAGTATTTTACCGGAGTCAACAATCTTATTCTATTTCACCCCAAATAAGGGATTACATGTTCAAGCGATTGCCCGTCAGTCAGCACCGGGGCAAATAGATCGCCCCTCTCAGCTACCCACTGGGGGACCGTTTTGATAGTAAACTCCTGCGGCGGATAATACTCCAAGTCCTCCCAGGTTATCGGAGTAGAGACTGTGGCTCCCGGTGTGGGTCTTGGGCTATACATGCCGATCATAGTCTTTTCCTGATCATTCTGCAAGTAGTCTAGGTAAATACCCCTGCGATTCTTGATCAGCCGCTCCACCGTGACAAGCCGGGGATAGGCCTTCAGCATAGTATCCGCTATCAGACGGATCAACCTCTGGGTTAGCGTGAAGTCATATTCGGCCTTTAAAGGTATGTAGATGTGAAGTCCGCTGGCACCAGACAGCTTGGGATATCCCCGCAAGCGGAGTTTTTCCAAAAGCTCCCGCAAGTGCTTGGCCACCTCCACCGCCTCCCCGAACCCGGCCGGCGCGGTTGGATCCAAGTCGAGGACCGCGAAATTGGGCACTCCAACCCCTTCTGTCCGATCAAGGCTGAGGTGGAACTCCACTGCGTTGGAGTTGGCCAGCCAAATCAAGGTGCTTAAACTGTCCGCCACCACGTATTCCGTTTCCCTGCGCTTTTTGGTCTTCACCCACTCTGGTGCGCCTGCCGGGACGTTCTTCTGATAAAAGTACTGCCCTGTCACCCCGTGGGGATAACGGGTTACCGTCAGGAACCGTCCCCGCCAGTGGGGAAGGAGGCAAGCCTCCATTGACTGATAGTAAGCGAGTAGATCCGCCTTGGTATAACCCACTTCCGGCCACAGAACCTTACCCAGATTGGACAGTACAATTGGGCGCCCATCAACGGCTACCCTTGTCCTTTGAGTCACGGCCCATCATCCTCCAATCTGCACTCCTCCGCCCTTTTGTCAAAGCGGAAGCGTTTGAACACAGGATGGCGCAGGCGCAGCTGTTCAGTGAGTTCCAAACACTCCACCTCAGCTACTAGATGGGGCCTAAACCGGATGAACGAAGAATCTCCTACTTGGGGGGGTTCCAATGCAAGAAGGGGAACCGCATCTGCCAAAAAATCTAGATCGTTTTGGTTTAGGCCGCTCCCCACATTTCCGAGAAAGAGGAGCCTTCCTTTCGTGTCATATACACCGGCCCCAAAGGACCGGATACGGCTCCCAACAGCATTCACCCCCATCACCACCAAATCCATTGTCCGTATCAACTTCCTCTTTCGCCAAAATCTCGAGCGCTGACCGGGGAGGTAAGGTGAATCCTCCGCTTTTGACACAATCCCCTCCAAACCATGTTCCTTCACAAAACTGAGGCTGGATTCAACATCCTTAAAGAGCAGGGGTGAGACGAGGACCAGGGGCAAACCTGTACACTCCTCCTCCAACAGAGCCCGGCGCTCATACCAAGGCAGGGAACATAGGGATCTGTCTCGGAGGTACAATAGGTCGAAGACCACAAAACGAAGGGATAGAACAGAATCCCTGGACTTCTGCAGTAAGGAAAAGCTCGGCTTTCCCTGCCGGTCGAACGCCACCACCTCTCCGTCTAAGACGGCTCTGTCTGGAAAAATGGTTAGGGCCTGAGTTACAGCAGGAAACCTCTTATTGAGGCTATTACCCCTACGGCTTGCCAACTTCACATGCCCATCTGCGCAGTAAGCTAGCACGCGGTAGCCATCCCACTTTATTTCATGCACCCACCCACTTCCATCAGCTAGTTCTTCGTCAACCGGCAACATGGGCTGGTAACGCGGCAACATTAGTGCCGCACGCCTTCACCCATACCCTGAGAGGCTTCCCGCAACGATGCTTCCAGGGCTGCGAGCAGGTCCATGGGAGGTTCTTGCTCAGGTGTTTCTGGAGCAATTCCTTCCCTGCCTGTAATTTTCTCTTCAATTAGCTCCAGCATATCCTGGCGACGTTCATCAGTGTAGTGTTCCGGCCGGAAGGGTTCTGTCAGGCTGTTGATCAGGGACACTGCCATTTCAAATTCCTTTTCAGTATAGGGAGTCGCCGCACCGACCTGGAGGCGCTGGGTTGGGCGGATTTCATCGGGGTAAAAAATGGTCTCCAGGGCGAGTACTTCGCCGAAGATGCGGATTACGGCCAACGAAGTCTTGGAACGAATCGTGATTTTGGCCACCGCAATTCTTCCCGCAGCGGAAAGGGCTTCCTTTAAGAGCAGGTAAGCCTTACCCCCCGTTTCGGACGGCTCTAAGTAGTATGTCTTATTGAAGTAAACGGGATCAATTTCCTCTAAGGCCACAAAGCGAATAATGTCAACAGTACCTGTAGAGCGGCTCTGGAATTTCTCCAGTTCATCCTTACTGAAAATTGCATAGCGCCCCTTTTCATACTCGTAACCCCTTACTATCTCATCCTCATTCACTTCACGCCCGCAGGTAGGGCAGACTTTCACGTATCTAATACGGGAATGGCAGAGGCTGTGCAGCTGATTGAACCGGATCTGTTTTTCCTCAGTGGCCGCATACATCTTGACCGGAATATTGACTAGGCCGAAGGAAATGGACCCCCTCCACATACTCCGCATGGTGAACCCCTCCTAAAGAACTAGTCTGTCCGAAAAACGAGTAAATTCTGCTTGCAAAACTTTCAAAATGTGGTATCCTAGTTAGGGAAACTTCAAAGCGCGGCTGCTTTGGCAAAACCATTTAACTGATTAAGATTGGAGAGAAGTAAATGTCACGTTACACAGGCCCAACGTGGAAAATCAGCAGACGTTTAGGGTTCTCTTTGAGTGAAACAGGCAAAGAACTGCGTAAACGTCCCTATCCGCCGGGGCAGCACGGTCAAGGTCGCCGCGGCAAGCTCAGCAACTATGGTCTGCAGCTGCAGGAGAAGCAGAAACTGCGTTTCCTTTATGGATTGAATGAGAAGCAGTTTAAGAATCTGTTTAACAGAGCGGCAAAAATGCCCGGCATCACCGGCGAAAACTTCATGATTCTGCTCGAGTCCCGTCTGGACAATTTGGTCTACCGGCTCGGTCTCGCCCGTACCCGGGCAGCAGCCAGACAGTTGGTCAACCACGGCCATATTACCGTGAACGGCAAGAAAGTAGATATCCCCAGTTACCAAGTGAGTGTCAATGACACCATTGGCCTGCGGGAAAAGAGCCGCAACCTGGTTGTAGTCGAGGAAGCTTTGTCCGTTCGTCCCAGCTTACCGGAATATCTCAGCTTTGACGAGAACACAAGGACAGGCACATTCATCCGTCTGCCACGCAGAGATGAGCTCAGCCCCGACATTAACGAAGCAGAAATTGTTGAGTTTTACTCGAGATAAGAACAGAATGGCCCGGATTCCCGGGCCTTTTCTTTTTATCGTTTGCATTAAAAAAACGGCTTAAGCCGTTTTTTTGTTATTTACCACATGCTTTACAGACTTTGAGATCTCCCTTTTCCCAAAGCAGTTTAACGCCTGTTTTGCTGCACGAGGGGCAAGTTCCTCTCCAGCCTGGAGCTTTAATGTTCTTCCCTCTCTTATTCTTAGCCACGAATAACCCCCCCATCGCCTTTAATTACACAAAAATACATAAAAATGGAGGCGGCACCCAGATTCGAACTGGGGATGGAGCTTTTGCAGAGCTCTGCCTTACCACTTGGCTATGCCGCCCCAAGCAACTAAAATATTACCATCTTTGCCCGCCGCTGTCAAGCGCTAGTTGCGCTTTTAGACCAGCACTGCACACCTTTCCCCCCCAAGCCATATCATAAACTGAATATGGAAGGAGCTGGTCCAATGCTTGTTCTATCAGTCATCTTTCTGGCGATAGCAGTCAGTTTCGATGCCTTCGCCATCGGTATTACTTATGGTATGAATAGAATTACAATCTCACTGTGGCCAAAAGCGGTGCTGAGCATAGTATCGGGCTTGTTCATTTTCCTCAGTATGCTCTTCGGGCAGCTGTTAGGACGACTGTTATCCCCCAAACTAAACGCCATAATGGGGGGACTGATCTTCATCCTCTTGGGACTGTACAACATCTGGCGTAACTACCGTGCCACAGAAAGGGAAACGATGCTCCTCAACCTCCGCATCCCCGTTTTAGGCCTGATCATACAGGTCTTTTTTGAACCGCTTGCTGCCGACAGTGACCAGAGCAAAGACATCAGCGCTTCGGAAGCCATCGTCTTGGGCGGAGTGTTAGCTTTAGATGCACTGGCTGCAGGCATTGCCGCGGCTCTGCTGCGGCTTCCCCCCTATCCCACCGCCCTCTCTGTTATGGCAGCCAGTTTTGTGTTCATCAGTCAAGGCTTGAAGGCAGGCCAAAAATTGTCAGTCGCGGCAGATAGTCGTCATAAACTTCGCTGGATGCCCGGTTTAATTATCGCACTGCTGGGCATCGCGAAATTTTTCCTCTAACCGCGTATAACTCTCCCCCTCAGGGAACACACTACAGTTAGGGTGAACCCATTTGTTTAGTGGGCCTAGGGGAATCGCAGCAAACGTAAACCGGGCCAAATCAACAAATGGGAAGGTAAGAGGACACCCGACGATTCTTCTAGGCAACAACCAAAGAACACACATCAACTGTGCCAGTATTTCCGAAACACTAGACAAATACCTGTCCCATCGCTTTGCCCGGTTTACGCAATAAAGAGGAGCCGTCGTGGCTCCTCTTGGCGTTTAGGTCCCTAATGCTATTTTTCTGCCCCGTTAGTATGGGGTAAGACCAGGTTGAGAATTATCCCCACCAATGTGGCTAAGGGCATGCCGGGGAGTGTGATTGGGCCTAGGCTGAGCTCTGCTCCACCGATACCCAACACCAGAATCACTGAAGAGATAACTAGGTTGCGTTTGTCACCGAAGTCAATTCCGGCGTCAACGAGCGTCCTGATCCCGGAGGCAGCAATTACACCGAACAGCACAACGCATACCCCACCCATAACCGGATCGGGAATAGTGCGCACCAAAGCACCCATTTTCTGCATAAAGGACATGGCAACTGCAATGCCCGCCGCAGTAGCTACAACCGAAACATTGTGGACGCCTGTGATGGCCAGCACACCAACGTTCTCCCCATAAGTGGTGTTCGGGGGGCCACCGAGGAAGCCAGCCAACGAGGTGGCTAAACCGTCACCAAGCAAGGTGCGGTGCAGGCCAGGCTTCCGGTAGAAGTTTTTACCCACAATAGTACTCAAAACACCCACGTCACCTAAGTGTTCTGTTATCGTGACTAAAGCAACCGGCAGCATAGTAAAGATTGCGGCTGTGTTAAATTTCGGCAGGGAGAAGTTGGGTATCCCAAACCAAGCAGCCTGTTGCACCAAGGAAAAGTCAACGATACCCCGCAGGACCGCAAAAAGATAGCCTGCCACAACACCTATCAGAATGGGTACAACTGCAAAGAATCCTTTGAAAAACATGGTGCCGATAACCGTTACAGCCAGAGTAAACAATGCCACCTGGACATTGGGGTCAGCCAGTGAGGCGCCTTCCACCAGGCCAGCCAGATTCTGTACAGCGTGGGAGGCAAGTCCTAGACCAATTACCATAATCACCGAACCGATTACAACGGGCGGTAGGACCCGATCTATCCATTCAGTACCGATTTTCGCAATGATAAAGGCCACTAGGGCATAGACAAACCCGGCCGCTACCACTCCACCCATGGCATAGGGCATTCCAAAATTCCTTGCCAACAAAATGATGGGAGTAATAAACGCGAACGAGGAACCCAAGTAAGCGGGAACCTGCCATTTAGTTAGCACCATGAACAGCAGGGTACCTATTCCAGACGTAAAAAAAGCCACTGTCGGATCCAGACCTGTGAGTAAGGGGACCAAAACTGTGGCACCAAACATGGCGAACACATGCTGAAAGCCTAACGCTAAATTTTGACCAATAGAAAGCTTGTTTTCCTTGACTGCTGTTTGCAGACCCATTAATCTTCCTCCTTTGAAGTCTCACTGGACTCGTTTAAAGGTTTCGGTTCTCCAACTCCTCTAAAATAACCACACGTTCTTCTCCGTCAATCTCCCGTAACCGCACAGCAACAATCTCCCGCATGGAGGTGGGAAGGTTTTTCCCCACATAGTCTGCCCGGATGGGTAGTTCACGATGGCCCCTATCAACCAATACAGCCAACTGGACCCGCTCTGGTCTGCCCAAATCCATTATGGCATCGAGGGCTGCCCGGGCAGTACGGCCGGTAAAGAGAACATCATCCACTAGTACTACCGTTTTCTTCTCCACACCCACCGGTACTGCAGTGTGGCTAACCACAGGCTGCTCCGAAGTAAGGGACAGGTCGTCGCGATACAGGGAAATATCGAGCATTCCCACGGGGATTTCCACCCCTTCTATCTCCTTAATAATCTGAGCCAAACGTTCCGCCAAGGGTACACCCCTAGTACGAATACCGATCAAGACGAGCCTCTCAGTACCGCGATTGCGTTCGATAATCTCGTGGCCGATGCGCGTGAGCGCCCTGCGAATCTGTTCTGTATCAAGGATTTGGGCCTTTTCTCTCAAAATAAGCTTCCCTCCCCTCACAAAAAAATGCTTCTTGCTGGCGCAAAGCGCGGACAAGAAGCACACAAAATCACCCGTTCCTTGCCAGCCTCTCAGTGCCAACTTAAAGGACCATCATTCTTTCTGTTACAATACACCAAAATCTTGGGCTTGTCAATCATTATTTGCAGCCGATCTAAAAAGGCTCATTGTAGAATGAAATGCAACACGAAGAAATGAATGGAACCACAGCCAGAAAC